>Ga0209719_1001077_pt1 | contig 35750 bp, 30 predicted proteins | sample AD_JPNAS2_MetaG_FD_184421 | JGI IMG/M metagenome (GOLD analysis project Ga0209719, IMG submission 184421) | Active sludge microbial communities of municipal wastewater-treating anaerobic digesters from Japan - AD_JPNAS2_MetaG (SPAdes) (version 2) | ecosystem: Engineered > Bioreactor > Anaerobic...
CCCGGCATGACGCGCTCATAGGAGTGGGCCAGCAGCGGCTCGGCGGCGAGTCCGCGGCGCTCAAAGGCCTTCTTCAGGATCGGGTAGGCGACGTATTCGGTGGTTCCGGGGGGGACGGTGGTTTCGATCAGGACGAGGCAGTCCGGAGAGATGCGCTCGCCGATGACGCGGAGGCTCTCCTCGAGGGCGGCGATCTCGGCGCGGCCCTGGCGACAGTTGCCCAGGGTCTCCTTGAAGTAGTCGCACTGGACGTCGACGACGACGCAATCGGCGAGCGACAAGGCGTCGTAGGTGTAGGTGGCGGTGAGGGTCTTCTTCTCGAGGACGCAACGGGCAATGAGGGGGGCAACCTCGGGGTCCTCCGCCTCGACGGGGGCGATGCCGCGGTTTAAGTACGGGATCTTCCAGTAGGAGCGCGGGGAGGGGCGCTGCATGCCGATGACGAATTTAGCGGGTTCGCCGGGGACGGGGGCATGGGCGCTTTGCCCGGGGCGCGTGAGGGCCGGATCTATCTTTTGGGTGGTTTTGGGGGGGCGGCGCCCTCCGCTCGCGGTGCCCCGGCGCGGGGCCTTGGGGTCCGCGTGTTGAACCACGGGTTTCCGGACGGCGTCGGCGACGATGCCGGCCATGACCGCCCCGACGAACCCGACGCCCATGACGACGACGATCTCGCGGCCCGCCCGGCGGTGCCGGGCGACGAGCCTCTTGAGGCGTCTGAATTCCTTGACGTAATCCTCGGGTTTGGGGAGCGGGAAGACCTCGCCGTTGGGGGACTGGGAAACGCGCTCGTTCCGCGTTTTGGGGTTCAGACTTTGCTTCGTTCGCTTCGCTGGCATCAGATCGGTATTCCTTTCCTTCCGGTTTGTCTTGGGATCGGCACGTTCGAGAGGTCGATTGTTAATATGAGTGGTTCGTTCAAGAATCGGACATAACCCTGATTTTCAAGATTCGCCTCCCGAGGGTTGTGTGTGTCAAAAATGGGTGAGCGGCGGGCGACCGATCGGGTAGACGTTGAAGCCGATGGCGTGGAGCCGCTCGTGGTCGAGGATATTGCGGCCGTCGAAGACGAAGGCCGGCTGGACCATCGTGCGGAAGATGCGCTCGTAGTCGAGACCGCGGTAGAGCGGCCATTCCGTCATGACGGTGAGGGCATGGCAGCCGGCCGCGGCCGCCACGGGGTCCGTGGCGAACGCGATCTTCGGACCCGCGCCGGTTTCGAACAGGGAGCCGGTGCCGCGGTCCGTCAGTCCCTGCGCCCAGATCCTGGCGTTGGAGAGGGCCTGCGGGTCCGTGATGACGACCTCGGCACGCTCCGCGAGGAGGCGCTCCGCGACGAAGATCGCCGGACTCTCGCGCGTGTCGCCCGTGTCCGCCTTGAACGCGAACCCGTAGAGCGCGATCCGCTTGCCGGCCAGGCTGTTGAACATCGCGGCCATCATGTTCAGGACGAAGCGCTCCTTCTGATACTCGTTGATGGCGACGACGCCCTCCCAGTACGCCGCGACGTCGTCGAGCCCGTAGGCGCGGCAGAGGTAGACGAGGTTCAAAATGTCCTTTTTGAAGCAGGAGCCGCCGAAGCCGACTGAGGCGTTCAGGAATTTGGGGCCGATGCGGCTGTCCATGCCGACGGCGCGGGCGACCTCCGTGACGTTCGCCTCGGTTTTCTCGCACAGGGCGGAGACCGCGTTGATGGAGGAGATGCGCTGGGCGAGGAACGCGTTCGAGACGAGTTTGGAGAGTTCGGCGCTCCAGATGTTCGAGGTGAGGATGCGTTCGCGGGGAACCCAGCGGGCGTAGATTTCTTCGAGGACGTGGCGGGCGGCGAGGCCGGTGCCGGTCTCGCGCGAGCCGATGAGGACGCGGTCCGGATTTTCGAGGTCGCGGATCGCCGTGCCCTCGGCGAGGAACTCCGGGTTGGACAGGACGTCGAAGCGGACGTCGCCGCCGCGGGAGTTCAGGATGCGCTCCATGGCAAGGGCGGTTTTGACGGGGAGCGTGCTCTTCTCGATCACGATCTTCGGGGATTCGGCGTACTCCAGGATTTCGCGGGCCGTCTTCTCCCAGTACTGGAGGTCCGCCGCCATGCCGGCACCGGCGCCGAAGGTCTTCGTCGGGGTGTTGACGCTGACGAAGATGATGTCGTTCGCGCGGATCCCGCCGGCGATGTCGGTGCTGAAGAAAAGGTTGCGGCCGCGGGCGGCGCGGACGACGGCGTCGAGGCCGGGCTCGTAGACGGGGAGCGTCTCGGAGTTCCAGGCCGCGATGCGCTCCGCGTTGACGTCCACGACCGTGACCTGGCAGTCCGGACATTGGTGGGCGATCACGGCCATTGTCGGCCCGCCGACATAGCCGGCGCCGATGCACAAAATCTTCCTGGCGGTCAGATCGTTAAAATCCGTTTTTTCCCCCATGGGTGTTCTTCCTGCCGGTTGTCATGCGGGGCCTTCGCCTTTAAAGACCCGGTCCCCGTTTGTCGTTGATGGATTCGAAATAACGAATCGTCTGCCGCAATCCCGCTTCGAGCGGGATGCTGGGCTCCCAGTTCAAGCGGGAGCGGGCCAGCGTGATGTCCGGCTGGCGGTGCGTCGGGTCGTCCTGCGGGAGGGGGCGGTGGACGATCTTCCCCGGGGCGCCCGTCAGCCGAAGCACCGCCTCGGCCAGTTCGCGGATCGTGAATTCCGTCGGATTGCCCATGTTCACCGGGCCGATGAAGTCGGGCGGGGAATCCATCATCCGGATCAGGCCGTCGATCAGATCGTCCACGTAGCAGAAGGAGCGCGTCTGCGTCCCGTCGCCGTAGAGGGTCAGGTCCTCGCCCCGCAGGGCCTGGACAATGAAGTTGCTGACAACGCGGCCGTCGTCCGGTGCCATGCGCGGACCGTAGGTGTTGAAGATCCGGACGATCTTGATGGCCACGCCGTTCTGGCGGTGGTAGTCCATCATCAGGCACTCGGCGGCGCGTTTGCCCTCGTCGTAGCAGCTCCGGATCCCGATGGGGTTGACGCGGCCCCAGTAGGCCTCGGGCTGGGGGTGCGTTTCCGGATCGCCGTACACCTCCGAGGTCGAGGCCTGGAGGATTTTTGCATGCACGCGTTTGGCCAGCCCGAGGGTGTTGATCGCGCCCATGACGCTCGTCTTGATCGTCTTGATGGGGTTGACCTGGTAATGGACCGGCGAGGCGGGACAGGCGAGGTTGTAGATTTCATCGACCTCCAGGTAGATGGGGTTGATGATGTCGTGTCGGATGAACTCGAAGCGCGGGTGGCCGAGCAGGTGGCGGATGTTGTCCTTGCTGCCCGTGAAAAGGTTGTCGAGGCAGAGGACATCGTGGCCCTGGGCGAGCAGGCGGTCGCTCAGGTGGGAGCCGAGGAATCCGGCGCCGCCGGTGACGAGAATGCGTGCGGTCATGATGCGGGTCCTCCGCGGGCTTTGGGAATCAGGTCCTTGAATTCATCGTTATGCGCCATGGCGTCTGACCGCGCGATTCGCGCTCGTGTCGTGAATCCGCGCGGAAACCTCTTGCCGGGTCCGCCCCCCGTCATTTGAAGAAGCGGTCGAAATAGGACCGCAGGCCGCGTTTGGCGGAGCGATAGGGCAGGGGATCGTCGGGCTCGACGAACTTGCCCTCCAGGATGCGTCGGGGGATCTCCTCCGTCATGCGGCGGGCGGCCGGCTCGCCGGCGATCGAGGCGACGACGTCGCGGGCGGCCGAAAGCTTAGGCGAGCGGCGCTTGAGCCCGTGCGCGTCCGAGACCAGGATGTGGACGAGGCGGTGCTCGATCAGTTCCTGGGAAAAATCGAGGATTTCCTCGGAGAACTCCTGGACGAGGCTCGCCGCGGTGATCTGCGCGAGGATGCCCATTTCGACCCAGCGGAACAGGCGCATGGGGTCCCTCTGAAGGACGGGGTTGCGCTCGACGTGGCTCAGGATCGGCTTGATCCCGTCGAGTTGGAGCGCCCAGAAGAAGTCTTCCAGGTTGGAAGGCAGGGATTCCTCGGGGAGCTCGATCAAGACGTATTTCCCGCCGTCGATCAGGGTGAGCAGCTCGCCCCTCCGGATGCGCTCCGGGATGCCGGTGTCCACGTGCAACTCGGCGCCGGGCCAGAGCGTCAGCGGGATCTGCGACTCCGCCAGGCGGTCGCGCAGATCGGCGCAGGCGGCCAGGATCGCCACGCGCGTGTTTTCGTATTTCCCGAGGACCCAGTGCGGCGTGCAGACCATGTCGGTGACGCCGTCCGCAACGGAGGCCCGAGCCATGTCCAGGCTGCGCTCGAGGTCACGTGCGCCGTCGTCCAGGCCGGGCAGGATGTGGCTGTGGAGATCGATCATGATGGGAAATCCTCTTGGTTCGGCTCCGCTTTCCCGGTTCCGCCCGCCCCTTGGCGGGCGTGGAAACGAGAGCGTCTTAAAAAAGTCCGCGACGCGAGGGGTGCACGCGGCGTGATCGGGATTTTGCCGGTATGCGCCGGGCACGATACTTAAAAGCGTACATCAGGTTTATCATCTCAGTTTTTTGAGCGACTGTAAACAGGAATGCGAACGCTAATTCAATCTTTTTTGATTGTCAATATGAAACGTTTCGATTTTGGGGGAAGATGAGGATCCTGACGGTGAGGCGATCCGGCGGCCTGAAACCGCGACGGCCGAAAAATTCGCCGGTGGCAATGCGGGGGACGTTCTGTTATGAAGAAAAGAAATGTCGAGGGTGGATGGAGGGGATGAATCCACAAGGGAATCGGGAGAACGGGTGCCTGTTCATCGTCGGCACGCCCATCGGGAATCTGGAGGACATCACGCTCAGGGCCATCCGGGTGCTGAAGGAGGTCCGCCTCGTCGCCGCCGAGGACACGCGCCACAGCCGGAAGCTTCTGGCGGCCCACGGCATCACGACCCCGCTTATCAGCCTCCACGAGCACAACGAGGCGGCCCGGGCTGGGCTCCTGCTCGGGAAGCTTCAGGCCGGGCAGGACGTGGCCTACATTTCCGACGCCGGGACGCCGGCGATCTCCGACCCGGGTGCGCGCCTGGTCCGAGCGGCTCTCGCCGCGGGGGTCCGAGTCGTGCCCGTGCCGGGGGCCTCCGCCGTCGCGTCGGCCCTGAGCGTCTCGGGGTTCAGCGCGGACGCCTTCCTTTTCGCCGGGTTCCTGCCGGCGCGGGCGGCCGCGCGGCGTTTGGTCCTTGCGGCCCTGAAAGGCGAGCCGCGGACGCTCGTCTTCTATGAATCGCCCCGGCGTTTGACGGCCACGCTGAAGGACCTGGCGGCCGTGTTCGGAGACCGGGAGGCCGTGCTCTGCCGGGAACTGACCAAGGTCTTCGAGGAGGTCCTGCGGGGGCCGCTGAGCGCGCTTGCCGCAAAACTGGAGACGGGGGCGGTCCGGGGGGAGGTCACCCTGGTTGTCGCCGGCAGCGGCGGGGTGAACACCGAGACGTCCGTCGACGCGGCGGATCTGCGGGAGATGGCGGCGCGCCTCGCGCGGGAGGGCCTTTCGCGACGGGACCGGGTCGAGATCATCGCCCGGGAGACGGGGCTGCCCCGGCGTCTCGTCTATCAGAAGATCGGCCTGGAAACCTAGGGGGGCCGGACCCGCCTCAAAAGGCCTTGCGTGGGGGATCCGGCCCCCGTCGACGCGGCAAAAAATACGGTTGAAGTGTCGGCGCGGTTGTGTTAACGCGGGGCAGTACGGCCGGCGCGACGGGAGACACGCGCCGGGACAGGGGGGACAATGGGCGAGAATGACGGTGGATTCCCGGGCGCGATGGCGGACGGGGGAACCCCGGTCGGGCGGAGACCCGGCCCCGGCGAGGTAATTTACGATCTGACCGAGAGGGTCGAGGGGCGTGTCGGTCCTGCGGCGGCCGAGATTGATCGGGCGGGGGGGCGGCGCATCTTCGATCTGACGGAGGTGATCGAGGAGGGGCCGGTCTTTCCGCCTGAGGCGGAGGCCTTCCGCGAGGAGATGATCCGCCGGGTCGAGACGGCCGCCGGGGCGATTGCCCGTCAGATCCTGCCCGCCGTCGCGGAGCGCATTGCCCGGGAGGGTTTTCCGGAGATCGCCGCGCGGATCGTCCGCGAAGAAATCGAGAAACTGAAGAGCGAAACGGAGGATGCACCTTGAGCGGAAGGCTCGCTGAACAGGGCGGACGCGCCCTCCGGCATCGGCGGGACGACGCGCCCCCAACCGTCCACGTCGCCGTGCCGATGGATCTCCGGCACCGCAGGACGGAAGGCGCAGCCGCACTCGCCCGCGTCGCCGTGCGGCTCCTCGCGGTTGCGCTCGCCGTACTCCTCCTAGGCGCCTGCGCCGGGAAAATCCCCCACACGCTCAAGCCCGAGTACAAGGATGCGGGCATCCGCCTGATCGCAGTGCTGCCCGTGCAGGGGGAGAACATGGACCCGCGGCTGGCGAGACTCCTGAGGGAGAAGGTGCTCATGGGCTTGTATTTCAAGGGCTACCCGAAGATTCCCCTGACCCTGGTCGACGAAAAACTCGCGACGTTCTACCAGGCGCAGACGGGGGCGCAGGGTGTCGTGGCGCCCCGGGTGGCCGGGGAACTGCTCGGAATCGACGCGGTCCTGTATATCTCCCTCGTCGAATGCCGAACGGCATACCGGGCGCTCTATGCCCAGACCACGGTGGCCGCCAGGCTCGAACTTCGGAGCGCGAGGACGGGGGAGACGCTGTGGCGCGTGCAGGACCGCGAGGCGGCGCGCAATTTTGGGTTCACGTCCGAGGAACTGGAGATGAAGTCGTCCGAGGTATGTGAAGCGGCGATGCAGACGGTCGTGGATCGCGCTCTCTACGCCCTGCCCGACGGTCCCGATCGCCTGGGATGACCCCGGATGCGAAACCGCACCCGAAACGTTTCCAGGGTTGGAACGTTGCACATCAATTTTAAAGACCTGACCCCCCACAAGGAGGCGATTATGAAGAAGGGCTATTGGATCGGCGGAGGGGTTCTGGCCATCTGCCTCGTGTTCTGGGTGACGACGGTAACGGCCCAGGGCATCCGGACGATGCAGGTGGGCAAGGGCGGCGCCCGGGTGACCGCCATCGACGGGAGCGCCCAGGTCCGGATCGGCGGGCAGGGCGCGCCGCGGGCCCTGCGCGTGGGCGAGCACCTGGCGGGCGCCGACGAGGTCGCCACCGGTTCCCGGTCGCGCATCGAGATGGCGCTGCCGGACGGTTCGCGCATCCGTTTTTCAGAGAACACGCGCTTTACCCTGCTCGAGGTGGAGCCGGGGAGCTACCGCCGGGTGCGGAGCATCCGCGTGAACGTGATCGTCGGGCGCGTCTGGGCGAAGGTGGCCCGGGCGATCGGCGCCCGGGGCCGCTTCGAGGTGATCGCCGAGAACTCCGTCGCCGGTGTGCGCGGGACGGTGTACCGGGTGGACGTGAACGAGGACAAGTCCAACCTGATCCGGGTCTACGACGGAACCGTCCACGTGTCGGGCAGCGCCGAGGCCCCGACGAAGCCGCCGGCGCCGGCCGTCATCGGCCCGCCGACGAAGGTCGAAGGCCCGAAGTCCATCCCGGGACCACGCGTGGTGTCGATGGAGGAATGGGTGTACATCCTGAAATCCATGCAGCAGATCGTGGTGCGGCCGGACGGGTCGGCGGACGAGCCGAAGGATTTCGCGCCCGAGGAGGACCGCGATCCCTGGGTCGACTGGAACAGGGCGCGGGATCAGGAGGCGGACAGGGAGGGCGGTGCGGACGCCGCACCCCAACCCCGGGGCGGCGTCCCATGCGAGAATTGAATTAAAAGATGAACATCCCGAACCTGCTCTCGCTCTTCCGGATCATCCTGGTGCCGGCGGTGGTGATCCTGCTCATCCAGGGAGATTATTTCAAGGCGCTGGTCTGCTTCGGCGTGGCGGGTATCACGGACGCCCTGGACGGCGCGGTCGCCCGGCTCCTGCACCAGCAGACGGTTCTGGGCGCCTACCTCGATCCCGCCGCCGACAAGGCCCTGCTGGCCTCCTGCTTCATCACCCTGTCGATCTTCGGCGTGATCCCGAGTTGGCTCACGGTGATCGTGATCAGCCGGGATCTGATCATCCTGTCCGGCATCCTCGTGATGACGCTCATGGAGGTCGATTTCGCCATGAAGCCGGCCTTCGTGAGCAAGGTCACCACCACGCTCCAGATTGTGACGGTGCTCCTGGCGCTTGCCGTCAAGAGCCTGGACGTTTCGCTTCCTCCCGACACGTTCGGAGCCCTCTACGGGTTGACGGCGCTCTTCACGATCGCCTCGGGGGCGGTCTACATCGTCCGCGGGATCCGCGCGGTGAACCATGTAGCCTGAAAAAGGGAAAATTTTGCCTTGACACAAGGGGATTTTGTTGTTAGTTAACCCAACCTTCCGCAGGGAAGGCTTTCGTAGGCACGTAGCTCAGGGGGAGAGCGCCATCCTGACGCGGTGGATGTCCAGGGTTCAAATCCCTGCGTGCCTACCATTTTTGATGACGGCGGCGGAACCGGTGATTTTGCGGAGGGCATCAGCAGCCTCGAGGTGATGATGCCCTTTCTTTAATGCGGGGCGGTCGAATCCGCCAAATACCTTCAATATCAATACGTTCATGACAAAGATGCTCCACATACAGTTGCCCGGCGGGGCGACGGCGGAACACCCGGCAGGGACGCCGATACGGGAGATCCTGGCGGCCTGGCGGCCGCAGGCGCTCGCAGCGGCCGTCGCGGCCCGGATGGACGGGCGTGCGGTCGATCTCGACGCCGTTGTCGAACAAGACACCGGGCTTGAGCCGATCGACCTCGATTCGAGGGAGGGTCTGTCGGTGCTGCGTCACAGCACGTCCCACGTGATGGCCCAGGCCGTCCAGGACGTGTTTCCCGGTGCGAAGGTGTCGATCGGACCGTCCATCGAGGACGGGTTCTACTACGACTTCGACTACGAGACACCGTTCACGCCGGAGGACCTGGACAAGATCGAGGCGCGGATGCGCGAGATCATCGCCGCCGACCATTCCTTCGTGCGCGAGGAGATGTCGCGTGCGGCCGCGAGCGAAAAGTTCGCCGCGATGGGCGAGACCTACAAGGTCGAACTCCTGCGCGACCTGCCCGCGGATGTCGAGACCGTCAGTCTCTACACGCAGGGGGGCTACGTCGATCTGTGCCGCGGGCCGCACCTGCCGTCCACGGGGCGGATCGCCGCCTTCAAGCTTCTGAACGTCGCCGGGGCCTACTGGCGGGGCGACGAGCGCAACCGGATGCTCCAGCGGATCTACGGGACGGCCTTCGCCGATGCCGACGCGCTCGCGGAGCACCTGAAACTCGTCGAGGAGGCGCGCAAGCGCGACCACCGCCGGATCGGCCGGGAACTCGACCTCTTCCAGATGAACGACGAGGCGGGGCCGGGGCTCATCATCTTCCACCCGAAGGGGATGCTGCTGCGCACGATCATCGAGGACTGGGAGCGCCGGGAGCACCTCAAGCGCGGCTACGACATCGTCATGGGGCCGCAGATCCTCAAGGCGGACCTGTGGAAGCGCTCCGGCCACTACGACCACTACCGCGAGAACATGTACTACACCGAGGTGGAAGGCCAGCCCTACGGGATCAAGCCCATGAACTGCCTGGCCCACATGCTCATCTACCGCTCGAAGATCCGGTCCTACCGCGACCTGCCGATCCGGTACTTCGAACTGGGGACGGTGCACCGCCACGAGAAGACGGGCGTGCTGCACGGGCTGATGCGGGCGCGCCAGTTTACGCAGGACGACGCGCACATCCTGTGCCGGCCCGACCAGTTGAACGAAGAGATCCGGGCGATCGCGGCCTTCGTGGCCGACGCGATGCGAATTTTCGGGTTCGACTACGAGGTCGAGCTCTCGACCCGGCCGGCGGATTCGATCGGCTCCGACGCCGACTGGAACCTGGCGACGACCGCGCTCGAGCAGGCCTTGAAGGACACGGGCCTTCCGTACGAGGTCAACGTCGGCGACGGGGCCTTCTACGGGCCCAAGATCGACTTCAAGCTGAAGGACGCGCTCAAGCGCAAGTGGCAATGTGCCACGATCCAGTGCGACTTCACCCTGCCGGAGCGCTTCGATTTGACCTATATCGGGGCCGACGGGGAGAAGCACCGGCCCGTCATGCTGCACCGGGTGATCCTGGGGGCGATCGAGCGCTTCATGGGAGTGCTCATCGAGCATTATGCAGGCGCCTTTCCGCTGTGGCTCTCTCCCGTCCAGGCGGTCCTCGTCACGGTGACGGACGCGCAGATCCCCTACGGCGAGACGGTCTACCAAACGCTCCTGGACGCGGACATCCGCGTGGAGCGCGATTTCCGGAACGAGAAACTGGGCTTCAAGATCCGCGAGGCTCAGGTGCAGAAGACGCCGTACATGCTCGTCATCGGCGACCGCGAGGTGGCTTCCGGGCAGGTGTCGCCCCGGGAGCGGTCGGGCAAGAACCTGGGGGCCATGACACCCGGGGCCTTTGCCGCGTTGGTGCGCGAGCGCTGCGCGAACTACGAATAGACTTCAGGAGGTGACCCATAGCTAAGGATCTGAATATCAATCGGGAAATCCGGGCCCCGCAGGTCCGGGTGATTGATGCGGAAGGAAAACAACTGGGCGTGATTCCCCTGGCCGATGCGCTGGCGGAGGCCGGCCGGGTGAACCTGGACCTGGTCGAGGTCGCGCCCGCGGCAAATCCTCCTGTCTGCAAGATCATGGACTACGGGAAGTTCCGGTATCAGCAGAGCAAGAAGCTCGCGCTGGCCAAAAAGAGCCAGAGTACCATCCAGGTCAAGGAGATGCGGATCCGGCCCAAGACGGAGGCGCACGATCTGGAGGTGAAGATCAAGCACATCCGGAAGTTTCTGGAGCAGAGCGACAAGGTCAAGATCACGATGATGTTCCGGGGGCGGGAGATCGCCTATACCGAGAACGGCCGGCGGATTATGGAGAGCGTCAAGGAATCGCTCGCGGAGATCAGCCAGGTGGACCAGTACCCGAAGCTCGAGGGGCGCAACATGGTGATGATCCTGTCGCCGAAGAAGTGAAGTCATTTTTGAAAAGGAGTCGAGAGTCATGCCGAAATTCAAGACGCACCGGGGGGCGGCGAAGCGTTTTTCCCTGACGGGGACGGGTAAAATCAAGCGCGGCAAGGCCTACCACCGCCACATCCTGACCAGCAAGACCCGGAAGCGCAAACGGAACCTGCGCAAAGGGGTGATCGTGGACGCCGCCAACGTGCGTGCGATCCGGAAGCTCATCCCTTATCTCTAGGCGAAAGGCCAAAGGTTAAAGGTTAAAAGCTAAGGAGCACATCATGTCACGGGTAAAACGTAGCATCACGGCGAAGAAGAAGAGGCGCAAGATCCTGAAGCTGGCAAAGGGCTTTTTCGGGGCCCGCAGCCGCCTCCTCCGGACGGCCACGGAAGCGGTCGACCGGGCCATGCGGTATGCCTACCGCGACCGGCGGGCACGGAAGCGGGAGTTCCGCCAGTTATGGATCGCCCGGATCAATGCCGGCGCGCGCGCGAACGGCATCAGCTACAGCCGACTCATCGAGGGTATGAAGAAGCAGGGCGTCGAGATCGACCGCAAGGTGCTGTCCGATCTTGCCATCCACGATCCCCAGGCCTTCACGAAGGTCGTGGCGGTCGCCCGGGGTGAGCAGACGTCATGAAGGAAGCGCTGGAGGAGCTCTACCGGCAGGCCGAAGCGGAGCTGAAAGCCGCGGCGGGTGAAGCGGACCTCCTCGCCGTCAAGACGAAGTACCTCGGCCGGAAAGGCCTCCTGACGGCGGCGCTCCGCCAGGTGAGTCAGGCGCCGGCCGAAGAGCGGCCCGCGCTGGGCCGGCGGGCCAACGAGATCAAGGAGATGCTGGCCGCGCGGATCGAGGCGGCCCTGCAAGACCTCGCGGCCGGACGCAAGGAAGCCGCTCTCCTCGCGGAGCGGATCGATGTCACCCTCCCGGGGCGGGGCACGAGCCCCGGCCGTCTCCACCCCATCACCCAGACCACCCGCGAGATCTGCCGGATCTTCGCCGGCTTCGGTTTTTCCGTGGCCGAGGGGCCGGAGGTCGAGCGCGACTACTACAACTTCGAGGCCCTGAACATGCCGCCGGACCACCCGGCGCGGGACATGCAGGACACCTTCTATATCGAGGAGGGCGTCGTGCTCCGGACGCACACGTCGCCGGTGCAGGTCCGGACGATGGAAAAGCAGCGTCCGCCCGTGAGGATCATTTCCCCCGGCCGCGTGTACCGGCCCGATTCTGACGTTTCCCACACCCCGATGTTCCATCAGGTCGAAGGCCTCCTCGTGGACCGGGGCATCACCTTCGGCGATCTGAAGGGGCTCCTGGCGGCTTTCCTCAAGCAGATCTTCGGCGACGAAACCGTGCTCCGGTTTCGACCGAGCTTCTTCCCCTTCACCGAGCCCAGCGCCGAAGTGGACATCCGCTGCGTCATGTGCGGCGGCAAAGGCTGCCGCGTCTGCGGGCAGAGCGGGTGGCTCGAGATCCTCGGTTCCGGGATGGTGGATCCGGCGGTTTTCGAGAACGTGGGCTACGACCCGGAGGAGGTGACGGGGTTCGCCTTCGGCCTCGGCGTGGAGCGGATCGCCATGCTCAAGTACGGCATCAACGACATCCGCCTCTTCTTTGAGAACGACGTCCGTTTCCTCGATCAGTTCTGAAAAACGGGGCAACGTCCCGATTTATGAATGAGAACAGAGCGACGTCCTGGTTGATCGACTGAAAGAAAAACAGGGTGACGTCCCTGTTTATTGACGGTGGGATATGCTGGTCAGTTTAAGATGGCTTAAGGATTATGTGGAGATGGACCTGGGGCCGGAGGCGTTGGCCGAGCGGCTGACGATGGCGGGCCTCGAGGTCGATGCGGTGACGCAGGCGGGGCCGGCGTTCACGAACGTCGTCGTCGCGAAGATCCTCGCGGTCAAACCGCACCCGGGGGCGGACAAGCTCTTTCTGTGCGACGTCACCGACGGCGAGACCACCTGGCCGATCGTCTGCGGCGCCCCGAACACCCGCGCCGGCATCCTGTCTCCGCTGGCGCGCGTGGGGGCGACGATCCCCGGCGGCTACACGATCAAGAGCTCCGTCATCCGGGGCGAGCGCTCCGAGGGGATGCTCTGCTCGGAGGAGGAACTCGGCATCGGACCGGACACCTCGGGCATCCTGGTCCTGCCGGAGGACCTGCCCCTGGGCCTGGACCTGGCCGACGCCCTGGACCTGAAGGACACGGTCCTCGACATCTCCATCACCCCCAACCGTGCCGACTGCCTGTCGATCGTCGGGATCGCGCGGGAGGTGGCCGCGCTCACCGGCCGGCCGCTCCGCTATCCGGAGATCCGCATCGCGGAGGCGCCCAGGGCCGCGGCCGACGTCACCTCGGTCACGATCCTCGACCCCGACCTATGCCCGCGCTACACGGCGCGCGTCATCGAGGGCGTGACGATCGGGCCGTCGCCGCGTTGGATGCGCCAGCGCCTCGAGGCCGTGGGGTTGAGGTCTATCAACAACATCGTCGACATCACGAACTTCGTGATGATGGAGCTGGGCCAGCCCCTGCATGCCTTCGACTTCCGGTTTCTCGAGGAGGGGCGCATCGTCGTGCGCCGTTCGACCGAGGGAGAGCCGTTCATCTCGCTCGACGAGAAGGAGCGCATCCTCAAGGCCGACACCCTGATGATCTGCGACGGCCGGAAACCCGTCGCCATCGCGGGAATCATGGGGGGCCTCAATTCCGAGGTCAAGGAGGACACGGCGATGATCCTCCTGGAAAGCGCGTATTTCGCGCCGTCGTCCATCCGGCGTTCCTCGCGGACGCTGGGGATGGGAACGGACGCCGCGTTCCGCTTCGAGCGCGGGATCGACCCCGAGGGGGTGGTCCGGGCGGCCGACCGGGCGGCGCAGCTCATGGGGGGTGGGCAGGTGCTCCAGGGGATCATCGACTGCTACCCGCAGACGGTGCCCGTGGCGAAGGACATCCCGCTGCGCCTTGAGCGCATCAACGACATCCTGGGGACGGAGGTCCCGGCCGAAGCGGCGGCCGGCATCCTGAAGGCGCTTGGGATGGAGGTGCGCGGGGAGGCCGACGGGACCTGGCGGGTGACCCCGCCCACGTACCGCGTCGATGTCACGCGCGAAATCGACCTCATCGAAGAGGTCGCCCGCCTCTGGGGCTACGACCACGTGCCGACCACGCTGCCGTCCGCGGCCGCCGCGCCCGTCCGCAAGGCCCCGAAGGAGCACGCGGCGGACCGCATCCGCGAGGTGCTGACGGGCGCGGGTTACACGGAACTCGTCAACTACAGCTTCATCTCCCAGACCGCCCCCGACTGGCTGGGGCTGGCCGCGGACGATCCCCGGCGGCGGCTCGTCCGGATCTCCAACCCGCTCACGGAGGATCAGTCCGTCATGCAGACGACGCTGATCTGGGGGCTGATCCAGACGATGGCGCGCAACGTCCGCGCCGGCGCCGGCGATCTGAAGCTCTTCGAGATCGGGCGCCTCTTCTTCGCCGGGGCGGCGGGCGAGCTGCCCGTCGAACGCGACAGCATCGCCTGCCTCCTGACGGGGCTCCGGTACGACGACCAGTGGCACCACCCGGACGTCCGGGTGGATTTCTACGACCTCAAGGGCGTGCTCGAGGGGCTGTTCCGGGCGCTCAAGATCGACGGCATCCGCTTCGACTCGGCGAACCCCGAGCCGTTCCTCCATCCCGGGCGGGCCTGCCGGATTTTTGTCGGCGGGCAGGCGGCCGGAATCCTGGGCGAGGTGCACCCGGACCTGCTGGAGCGCATCGACGTCAAGGGGCGCACGGTGGTCTGCGAACTGGACCTGGACGCGCTGACCGCCGCGACGCGCGCCGTCTCGGCCTTCCGGGGCGTTTCCCGCTTTCCGGCGGTGGCGCGGGACGTCGCCTTCCTGGTGCCCCGGGAGCTGGAAAGTGAAGCGCTGTTGGGCCATATTCGCGAAACAGGTGAAGAATTACTTGAAAAAGTTCAAATTTTTGATGTATATGACGGCGAACGGATCGAACCGGGCTTCAAGAGCCTGGGCCTGCGGTTCTCTTACCGGAAGGCGGACAAAACCCTGACGGACGAAGAGGTGCAGCAGGTCCACACGGCGCTGGTCGCCCGGGTGGTTGAGCGGACCGGCGCCAGGGTGAGGGGTGAATCCTAGACAGGGTCGCATTCAGACAGCTTCAGGAGGGTGAGAGATGACGAAGATCGATATCATTCAGGAAGTATACGAGAAATTGGGCTTCTCCAAGAAGGATTCGGCGCAGATCGTGGAGTCGGTTTTCGACATTATGAAGGACACCCTGGCCAAGGGGGAGAAGATCAAGATCTCCGGGTTCGGCAACTTTGTCGTCAAGGAAAAGAAGTCCCGCCGCGGTCGAAACCCCCAGACCGGGAAGGAGATCGAAATCTCCGCGCGCCGGGTCCTGACCTTCAAATCCAGCCAGGTGCTGCGCAAGGCCCTCAATTAGAAAAGACCCGCGGGGTCCGTCCGGCGCCCCTCGTTTTCCCGGGATGAGCGGCTCCGCCGGTTCCGAACCCGCGTTCGACGTGTGCCGGGGGAGGGACTCACGGTGGATCCGGCTATACCCGATAAAACGTATTTCCGCATCGGCGAGGTCGCCCGGTTGCTGGACGTCGAGACCCACGTCCTGCGGTACTGGGAGTCGGAGTTCAAGACCGTCCGGCCCGTTCGGACCCGGACCGATCAGCGGCTCTACCGCCGGCAGGACGTCGAGGAACTGCTCCGCATCCGGAACCTCCTTTACGAGGAGCGTTTCACCCTCGACGGGGCGAAGAGGCAGCTCGCCCGTCTGAGACGCGAGGCGTCGCCGGCCGGAGGGGGGGACGAGCACGAACGCCTCCGGCGGATCAAGGACGGGCTCCTTGAACTGAAGCGGATCATGCAGTGAAGGCCGATGAAGGGAAAGACTTCATCGGCCTTTTCAATGCAAACGGGAAGGGGCGGTTATTTCTTGTTTGCCCGCTTGGAGGCCTTGAGGGGATTGACCTTCTGGTTCGATTCCTTGACATCCAGTTTCAGGTGCGAGGCCGTGGGGCAGCTCCGGATTCCCCATTTGGCGGCCGGATCGGGATAGACGCGGCAGTACTTGCCGGATGCAACCTCCATCACCTTGTTGCAGCCCTCGCACTTCTCGACGATGACGTGACAGCTTCCGCCGTTGAAGCCGCAGCCCTTCTTGGTCATGAAGGCGCATTCCGTACCGGTCTTGATGGTTTGACAAAGCATGGGTCGATACCTCTTTCTCAACGTGTCGCAAATGTTGCTTTCGTCCGGCAGGGCGGTTCCCTGCTTGGCGGGCGCGCCTAGCTACCAGAAAAAAAAAGGCGTGTCAATAAAAAAGATATTCGGAAAACGCGAGGGCGTAAATCGCGGGGAATGAATTGACTTCACAGGGCAATCGTGGTAGGCAACGACCGTTTTTTACGTGTGTGCGCGGGCCCGGAATCGATGTTACGTTGCCATGAAAAGGGACCGTCGCGTTCGAGGGTTTTGGGGTTTGGTATGGATGGCTGGCTCCTCAGGGAAATATGGTTCCGCTCCTTGACCGTGCAGGCGTCCCTGAATTTATGGCGCATGCAGAATCTCGGCTTCTGCTACGCCCTGCTGCCTTGGATCCGCCGGGCGGGCGGCGACCGCGAGGAGATGACGCGGCGCCTGCTGAGGCACCTGCAGCCGTTCAATACGCACCCCTATCTGATGGCGCCTGTTCTGGGGGCGGTCCTGCACGCGGAATCGCGGCCGGACGCGCCGGCCGACGGTGCGCCGGCCACGGCGCTGAAGAACGCCCTGACGGGGCCTTACGCCGCCATCGGCGACGCCTTCTTCTGGGGGGCATGGCGGCCCTTCTGTGGTCTAATCTGCGTGACCCTTGCGATCATGGGGTCCATGGCCGCCCCGCTGGTGCTGCTCATGCTCTACAACCCGCCCCACCTGTGGGTGCGGACCCGGGGGTATGTGGAGGGAATTCGAAAGGGGCGCGGGGGGGCCGACTTTATCGCGGCGCTGGATCTGCCACGCCGGACCCGTCAGATCCGCTGGGGGTCCCTCGTGTTTCTGGCCACGGCCGCGGCCCTGCTTCCGGAGGGGGTCGAGGGCCAGATTCCCCTGGTGACGGGCTTTACGATGAAACTCGCGCTCCTGTTCGTCATGCTAGCGAGCTACTGGGGAATCCGGAAGGGGCTGTCCCCCTTCCTGCTCCTGTACGGCGCCTTCGCGGTTCTGCTCGCGGCCTTTACCCTGCTGGCAGCTGTTTGAGAGGGCGTGACGGAATCCGATGAAGGAAGTCATCCGGACGGTCAGGATCGTGAACAGGCTCGGACTCCATGCCCGGGCGGCGGCAAAGCTGGTCCATATGGCGAACGGCTTTCAGGCCAGGATCTTCCTCGAGCGGAACGGTGAGGCGGTGGACGCCAAAAGCCTGCTCGGGATTCTGACCCTGGCCGGCACCCGGGGAAGTTACATCACGATCCGAGCGGTCGGGGCGGACGCCGGGGTGGCGGTCGAGGCGATTGCGGCGCTTGTAGCGCGAAAATTCGACGAAGAGGAGTAGACATTCAGAACGGTATGTCCCCTGATGATGAGTTGAAGAAAACGTTTGTGCTGAAGGGCGTCGGCGTGTCTCCGGGGGTGGTCACCGGCAAGGCCTACCTCTTCGACAGGATGGACTCGCAGATCTCCTTCTATCGGTTGGAGAATCCGAAGCTGATCGCGCGCGAGGTGACCCGCTACCGTCGTGCCGTCCGGGAATCGCTCCGGCAAATGCAGGACCTGCAGCGTCGCATGGGGGAACTGGAGGGCATGGAGGCCCTGTACATCATCGATGTGCATATCCTGATTCTCAAGGATCGGAGCTTCCTGAACCGCACGGTCCGGAACATCAAGGAGGCAGGCGTGAACGCCGAGTGGGCCCTCCGGATGACCATCGACACCTACCGGGAGATTTTCGCGAAGGTCGAAGACGACTACCTGCGCGACCGGATCAGCGACATCCAGTACGTCGGGCAGCGGATCCTGCAGAACCTGACGGGGGGCCAGCAGCCGTCCTTTACCCGGTTGGGCGGGGGTGTCATCATCGTGGCCCAGGACCTGTCTCCCGCCGATACCGCCCAGATGAAAATCGACAAGATTTTCGGGTTCGCCACGGACATCGGCGGCAAGACGTCGCACACCGCCATCGTGGCGCGATCGATGCAGATCCCGGCGGTCGTGGCCCTGGAGAAGATCACGCGGATCTGCCGGACGAATGACGAGATCATCATCGACGGGTCGTCGGGGCTGGTGATCGTGAATCCCGATCCGGAGCTGTTGCGGCGCTACGAAGAGAAGAAGCGGCACTACCTCCAGCTCAAGGCCGATACGCAGAAATATGCCGAGCTGCCCGCGGTGACGACGGACGGCTATCGTGTCCGGGTCAGCGGGAACATCGAGTTTGTCGAGGAGATTCCGGCGGCGTTGGCCAACGGGGCGGACAGCATCGGGCTGTACCGGACGGAGTTCATCTACATCAACCGCGAACAGCTCCCCACCGAGGAGGAGCACCTGGCCAGTTACCGCCAAGTGGTATCGGTACCGGGGCTGGACGGGGCGACGATCCGCACCTTCGATCTCGGCGGCGACAAGTTCTTCTCCGACCCGAGGCTTGCCAAGGAGATGAACCCGCAGATGGGCTTGCGGGCCATCCGGTTCTGCCTGAAGGAAGTGGACCTCTTCAAGGTGCAGCTCCGGGCCATCCTGCGCGCGGGCGCCTTCGGCAAGGTGCGCATCCTCTTCCCCATGATCTCCGGTGTCGAGGAGATCCGGGAGGCGAAACGGATCCTCGCGGAGGTCCGCCGGGATCTCGTTGCCCAGCGGGTGGATATCGGCCCGGACCCGGAGATCGGCGTCATGATCGAGGTGCCGTCAGCGGTGATCATCGCCGATCAGCTTGCCCGGGAGGTGGATTTCTTCAGCATCGGGACGAACGATCTGATCCAGTACGCCCTGGCGATCGACCGGATCAACGAGCGGGTGACCTACCTCTACGAACCGCTTCACCCGGCGGTCCTCAGACTGATCCGGCAAGTGGTGGAGGTCGGGCATCAGGCCGGCATCCGCGTGGCCATGTGCGGCGAGATGGCCGCCGATCCGCTGTACGTTATGATCCTGCTCGGCCTTCAAATCGACGAGCTCAGCATGAACCCCCAAGCGATCCCGCGGGTGAAGAAGATCGTCCGAGGGGCGATGCTGACCGAATCCCGAGAACTCCTCGAGCGGGTCATGACCTTCACCTCGGTCGGGGAGATCCGGGGCTATGTCGAAGCCTTCATGAAGGCGCGTTTTCCGGACGAGTTTGCCGTCAACGGGAACATGGATCTGCATGCAAAATAGCGTTTAGGCGGGTGGACGTTCCCGCCCGTCGGGGAATGGCCCCGGCGCGCCTGATTTCGGGGGCGCCGGAGAAGGGCGTTTCCTCGAGGGGGGAGAAATCGAGATGTCGGAGAAGGAGCATTACCCGGGGAGTCTTTACCCCCGCGAAAACATCCTGCTGGGCTGGCTTGTGCGAAAGGCCCTCTCGCGGGTCGCCTTTGCGGACGAGCAGGCCGACGCGATCCGCGGGCTCGCGCGCGAGGGGGTCGTTGTCCACGCCGTCAAGACCGAGAGCCAGCTCAACAGCCTTATCCTGCGGGAGCTTTCCCTCCGCAAGAACCTCCCGCTGCCGGCCTGGAGCTACGGCGCGAACATGCTCCTCTGGCAGCCCTACGCGTTCGCCCTCAAGGGGCTCCTGAACCGCGTGAACCCCTACCGGACGGCCTACCTGAAGCGCCTCGTGACGGACCGCCGGAGCGCCATCATTCACTTGGGCGGGGCCGAGTTTCTCGAAAGCCCCGAGGCGGCGGACGCCCTCAACCAGGTGCTGGAGGCCCAGAGGGGGCTTGACGTGCCCGTCTACATCGTTCCGGAGCTGGTGACCTACGGCCGGAGGCGGGAGACGGAGCGCGAGAGCGTTCTCAACATCCTCTTCGGACAAACGGAAAACACGGGGCCTTGGCTCAGGGTCATCACCTTCCTCCGCTACGCCAATAAGGCCCAGGTGATCGCCGCCGAGCCGGTGAACGTGGCCGAATTCCTGGCGGAGCACGAGGGCCTGCCCGCGGCCGAGCAGTGCCGCCGCCTGCGCCAGGAACTCATCGAGCGGATCGACGCGGAAAAGACGACCATGGTCGGCCCCGTCCTCAAGTCCCGCGCGGAGATCAACAACCTCGTCCTCAAGGATGAGGACCTCCTCCACTTCATGGACGAGCACGCCCGCCGAACGGAGAAGGGCTTCGCCGCCGTCCGGAAGGAGGCGCGGCGCTACCTGAAGGAGATCTCGTCCGACTACCGCGAAATGTTCGTGGAGATCTGGGACAAGTTCCTGACCTGGCTGTGGAACGACATCTACGACGGCGTGGTCGTCGATCGGGAGGGGATGGCCCGCCTCCGCGACATTTCGAGGCGGATGCCCTTCGTCATCATCCCCTGCCACCGGAGCCACATCGACTATCTGTTGCTGTCGTACGTGTTCTACAAGAACAACATCCAGCTTCCCTTCATCGCGGCCGGGACGAACCTGATGTTCTGGCCGCTGGGGGCGATCTTCCGCAAGTCCGGTGCCTTCTTCCTGCGGCGGAGCTTCAAGGGGAACCCGCTGTACGCCGAGGTTTTCGCCAAGTACGTCAAGACCCTGCTGCGGGAGGGCCTGCCGATCGAGTTCTTCATTGAAGGCGGACGCAGCCGGACGGGCAAGATGGTGATGCCGAAGTACGGGCTGCTGTCCATCATCATGCAGTCGTTCATCGAGGGCTGCTGCCAGGACCTGGCCGCCGTCCCCGTCTACATCGGCTACGACCGCGTGATCGAGGAGAAATCCTATCTGAAGGAGCTGGGCGGCGAGACGAAGAAGTCGGAATCGACGACCGACATCATCAAGTCCGGCGGCGTGCTGAGGAAGCGCTACGGCCGCGTGTACGTGAACATCGGCGAGCCCATCCTGCTCAAGGAGTACCTCGCGGCCCAGGAGAAGGCCGTGCCGGAGATGACGGTGGAGGAGCGCCAGCGCCTCTACCGGAAGATCGGCTACGAGATCGTGCTCGCCATCGACCGGGTATCGGTGGTGACGCCCTTTTCGTTCGTGTCCGCGGGCCTTTTGTGCCACGACCGCCGGGGGATCGACCGCGCGGATCTGACGGCGGCGCTCGAGGAGTTCTACGCGTATCTCCGCAACCGCGGGGTGAGCCTGGCCTCCACGTTCGAGAGGCGCGACCGCGCCGTCGCCGAGGCCCTGGAGCTGTTCGTCCAGGCGGGGATGATTTCGCGGCTCGGCCTGGAGGACGAGATCCCGGTGGAGGACATCGAGGAGGTCGTCTACTCCCTCGAGGACGACAAGCGGCTGAACCTGGAGTATTACAAGAACAACATCCTCCACTACTTCCTGCCGATCGCCTTCGTCGCCGTCTCGGTCCTGTCGAGCCGGGAGGACCTGATCGCCTTTTCACGGATCCTCGAGGACTACGGGTTCTTCAAGCGCCTGTTCCGCCATGAATTCATCTTCGACGACGACCGGACGGATCTGGACGAGGTCAACGAGGTTCTGACCTACCTGCATGACCGGGGGATGATTGCCGGCGAGGAACGGGGCGAGGAGGCGCTGATCGAGATCAAGGGACGCGGGCGGACGAACCTGAGGGCCTACGCCGGGCTCATCCACAACTATCTGGAGTCGTACTGGGTGGTGGTCCGCGGGTGCGCCCACCTGAAGGCCGGCGAGGTTCCGGAGCGGGAATTTCTGCGGCGTCTCCAGACGCTGGGGCTCAAGATGTTCAAGAAGGGGGAGATCACCCGGGCGGAGTCGCTCTCCCAGGCGAATTACCAGAACGCCCTCCGGTTCCTCCGGGAGCGGGGCGTCCTGGTGGCGGAGGAGCGACGGGACAAGGGTGAGAAGCGCGAAACCCGCTACCTGTCGCTCGCCGAGGATCGCGCCCCGCTGGAGGCCCTCCGCCGCCGCCTCTTCCAGTTCATGTAAAAAAATAGGGACGTCGCCCTATGTCTTTGCCGGAACCGGTCGGCAGGCGAAGGGCGCCGGAAAAAACGGGTGACGTCCCTATTTTCCCATTTTCCTTATTTTTCCCCTTGTTAATCCGCGCGTTTAAAAATAGGGCGACGTCCCTATTTTTTGTGGACGGAGTAGAGGGCCGCGGGGCCGCGGTAGATGGCCGCGTCGCCAAGGTCCTCCTCGATCCTGAGGAGCTGGTTGTATTTCGCGAGCCGCTCGCTCCGGGACAGGGAACCGCTCTTGATCTGCCCGCAGTTCATCCCTACGGCCACGTCGGCCATGAAGCTGTCCTCCGTCTCGCCCGAGCGGTGCGATACGACGGTCGTGTAGCCCGCCTCCTTTGCCATCTGGATGGTTTCCAGGGTTTCCGTCAGCGTCCCGATCTGGTTGAGCTTGATGAGGATGGAGTTGGCGATTCCCGCGTCGATGCCGCGCTTCAGGCGCTGGGCGTTCGTCACGAAGAGGTCGTCGCCCATGATCTGGACCCGACCGCCCAAGGCGTCCGTCAGGAGCTTCCAGCCGGCCCAGTCGTCCTCGGCCAGGCCGTCCTCGATCGAGACGATGGGGTACTTCTTCACCAGGGCGGCGTAGAACGCGATCATCTCCTCGGCCGTCTTGACGGGCTTCTTCTCCGCGGCGAGGCGGTACTTGCCGCCGGCGTAGAAGGAACTGGCGGCGGCGTCGAGGGCGATGGCGACGTCCTTTCCCGGCCGGTAGCCGGCCTGGACGATCGCCTCTACGATCACTTCCAGGGCCTCCTCGTTGGACTTCAGGTTCGGGGCGAAGCCGCCCTCGTCGCCGACGGCGGTGTTGTAGCCCCTGGTCTTCAGGACGGCCTTCAGTCGGTGGAAGGTCTCGGCGGCCATGCGCAGGCCCTCCGCGAAGCTCTTCGCCCCCACGGGCATGACCATGAACTCCTGGATGTCGACGTTGTTGTCCGCGTGCTGACCGCCGTTCAGGATGTTGCACATGGGTACCGGGATGTCCTTCGCGCCGACGCCGCCGATGTAGCGGTACAGCGGCAGGTCCAGGGCCTCGGCCGCCGCGCGGGCGCAGGCGAGGGAGACGCCGAGGATGGCGTTGGCGCCGAGATTCCCCTTGTTGGGCGTGCCGTCCAGGGCGATCATCGTCCGGTCGATCTCCCGCTGCCGCAGGCAGTCAAGGCCGATGATTTCAGGGCCGATCTTCTCGACGACGTTCCGGACGGCCTTCCGGACGCCCTTGCCGCCGTAGCGCTTCTTCACGCCGTCGCGCAATTCGAGCATCTCGTGTTCGCCGGTGGAGGCGCCCGACGGGACGGAGGCCCGCCCGACGATGCCCGACAGCAGGGTGACCTCGGCCTCGATCGTGGGGTTGCCCCGGGAGTCGAGGATTTCTCGAGCGTGTACCTGGATGATGTCCGTCATATGCCCTCCTCGTGCCTGCATGGCGATTGGCGTTTGTCCGCGGATGCCGACAGGGCGCCGCCCCGGTTCCGCCGTGTCTCCGCCGGACCCGGAATTCGCGGGGTCCTGTCGGTGCGCACGGGGGGCGACTTTCCTGGAGACTCTTAGCGTAAATTCGTACAATTTACAATCTGAGATCGCAGGCGGCGGCCGGATTCCCCTTGATCGGCGGGGAGAAGTCGGGTAGGATCGAGACAGGATTCGGGGCCGTCCCCGGAGGGCCGACGGAGTAGCTGTCGGCACAGCGCGGGATGCCGGGACTTCGTGCAACCGGCCCCGTTACGAACCGCTTCGAAACGGGGCCTTTTTCACCAAGGCCTCCGGACGGGACGCATCGTGGAAGAGAAAAGAACGAGACTCCACCTCCACCTGAAGAAGTGGCTGGAAAAGGCCGTCGGGGACTACGGCATGATCGCGGCGGGCGACCGCGTGCTCGTTGGCGTCTCCGGAGGCGTCGACAGTTTCGTCCTGCTGGGCCTCCTGAATTCGCCCATGATCTTCACGCCGCCCTTTTCGATTCTCGCGGCGCACATTGATCTGGGGTTCGCCCCAAAGGGGGAGGGCGCGGCCCGGGTCGCCGCCCGCCTGGCGGAGACGGGGATCCCCCTCGTTTCCGAACGGACGGATATTGGGCCGCTTGCCCACAGCGAGGTCAACCGCAAGAACCCCTGCTTCTTGTGCTCGCGCCTGCGGCGGCGGCGCCTCTTCGAGATCGCGGCGGCCGAGGGATGCACGAAAGTCGCGCTCGCCCATCACCGGGACGACATCATCGAGACGCTCTTGATCAACCTGTTCTTCGGACGGGAGATCAGCACGATGACGCCGAACCAGCCCCTCTTCGGCGGGGAGCTCCACATCATCCGGCCGCTCGCCTACGTCCCGGAGGCGCTCGTGAAGAGGTACGGCCGGGAGCAGGGGATAGCACCGGCGGAGGAGCGCTGCCCGACGAGCCGGACGTCCCGGCGGCGGACCGTCAAGGACCTCCTGGACGGACTGGAGCGGGACAACCCGGAGGTGCGGGACAACATCTTCCGCGCGATGGGGCACGTCAAGCCGGATTACCTGCTTGCGCCTCCGCGGCCGCTGAAGACGGCACGGGCGTGCCGGAACCGTGGGGCCGGGGCGGAGAAACGGATCGACGAAGTGGGAGCGCGCCGCGCCGGAACGGACAGCGGCGGAGACGCCGGACGCGCGGGAGCGGAGAGGACGGCCTGAGGCATGGCGAAGAAGGATCTGCCGGAAAAGCTCATCTGCGCGAACAAGACCGCGCGGCTCAACTACTTCATCGACGACACGTTCGAGGCCGGGATCGTCCTGTCCGGGACGGAGGTCAAGGCCTTGCGCGAGGGGCGGGCCAACCTGCGCGACAGCTATGCCCAGGTGACCGACGGGGAGGTCTTCCTCTACGACCTGCACATCAGCCCCTACACTTTCGGCAACCGCTACAACCACGAGCCCCTGCGGGTGCGGAAACTCCTCCTCCACAAGCAGGAGATCCGCCGCCTGTACGGCAAGACGCAGGAGAAGGGCTTCACGCTCGTGCCGACCCGGCTGTATTTCAAGCACGGCCGGGTCAAGGTGGAGATCGGGCTCGGCCGGGGTAAGAAGCTCTACGACAAGCGCGAAACGCTCAAGCGGCGGGAGGACGAGCGGGACATGGCCCGGAGCTTCCGCCACCGCGACCGCGGATGACCGGCCCCGCCGCAAAAAGGCGTTCCGGGGGCGGTCGGTGGGCTCCGCGCTTCCGCAAACCTGGCCGCCCGCCCCGTGCGGGCCACTCCCGACCGTACACGCCGTCCCCGAACCCGCCCGGGGCGGAGGCTCCTTTACGTGCCCGTATGTTCCCTTGACTTCCGGGCGCGGGGTCGCTATATTTGAATTACTGCAAGGGTGATCTCCAAAAAGATGGGGGCGTCACGGTTTCGACGGGGATAGTTGAAGCTGCAGCAGCGTGCCGAGGTTCCTACAGGCCTCGTTAAACAGGTAGGAAAACCATAATCGCAGACAACTACGATTACGCCTTAGCCGCCTAAGAACGGCTAACGTCCTCCCCGGACTCTCCTGCCGGACCGGATGAGGGCGTCGACCAGGCAGGATAGCCGAACCCCTTTTCCTGGCGGGGGCGGGGCGAAAACTTCAACAGGATAGCGCGGCGGCATCCGGCCTTTGGGAGGCCGCCGGCGCGAAAACAAAACGAAGGCTGCGCACGGAGAACCTGTAGTGGAATATTTTCGGACGGGGGTTCGACTCCCCCCGCCTCCACCATTTACAAAAGACAGACCCGTCCACTAACCGCGTCCGGTTATTGGGCGGGTTTTCTTTTTCTACGTCTTGTCAGCGACTTACGTCGCATTCAGGGTGTCGGCGCTACCGGCCAAATCACTCCCTTTTCGGGAAACTTGTCATATCCCGCTTCTCTTTCGCCTCGAAATTCTCCGCATTCTTACCCCCATTCTCCGGACCTCGTCCGGTGTCCTGCATTTTTTCCTGCAACCGCTGCTCGGCGATCTCGTCGGAAAACTGGTTGATACTCTTCATGATTCCGTCAAACAGATCATTGATGTCCATGGTCGGTCGCTCCTCGTATTGGTTTATGCCCTTACTTACCGGAGAGACGGAGAAAGTGTCGGGCGTCGGGTGATTTTTTTTGTGCTCACTGATATCCATGGGGCTTACTTACCGGGTGGCGGCGGGATGTGTCAGTTCAGGTCGTAAAAAATCTTGGCCACTCCTTGTGCTTGTTCGGTCAAGCTGGCACACGACCTATGGCGTCGATTGAGTTAGCATAAATTCGGCCGAAATCGGCAAAGATCGTTTGACTTCGTACGAATGGCCTATGTATATTAAGGAAGTTTTTATTCTGGGTGAGGTGTGTCCAGCACCCTCCCGTTTCGCCTCTGGCGGACGTGGCCGCAAACCAAACGCCCGTGGAGTTTTGAGCATGAACGAGATGGAAGACCGCTGGTTGTCGATAACCGAGATCTGCAAATACCTCGGGGTCAGCAATGACACCGTGTACAAATGGATCGACAAGCATGGCATGCCCGCGCACCGCATGGGCCGCCTCTGGAAGTTCAAGAAAAGCCAAGTGGATGCCTGGGTTGAATCCGGCGGCGCGGCGGAGAGTGCGGAGTCGGTCAAGAATCGTGGTGGCCAAGATGAATTGTAATTTAGTGAACAAGCAGGGATGCAGCCTATGAGCACAGAAGCTGATGCCCGCATATTGATTGACAGGCTGCTTGAGCAGGCAGGTTGGTGCATCACCAACAAAGCGCAGGTCTCCACGGAGGAGGCTGCCGCCGACGGCCGCGCCGATTACCTCTTGAAGGATACCCGGAGCCGTCCGCTTGCCGTTCTCGAGGCCAAGCGTTTTGCTGTCGATCCCTACACCGCCAAGGAGCAGGCCAAGGCGTATGCCCTGACGCTGAAAGCGCCTTTTGTCATCCTGAGCAATGGTCAGGAGCACTATTTCTGGGATTACACCGATGGAGATGCCCGGCCGGTGATGGGTTTCCCCAGCCAGGCCGATCTCGAACGGCGGGCCAACATCAAGGTCCACCGCAAGGGAGACATCCGGCAGAGCCTCTCACTGCAACCCCTGCCGCACCGTTTCGATTTCAAGGGTGAGGAGGTCGAGGCACGTCCCTACCAACTTGAGTGTCTGCAAAAAGCGGATGACGCGCTCATCGCCGGTCGGCGACGCATGCTCTTTGAGATGGCCACCGGTACGGGCAAGACCCTGACCATAGCCATGTTGATGAAGCGATGGTTGCAAACGGCCATCATTTCCCGCGTGCTCTTTCTGGTCGACCGCATTGAATTGGCCAAACAAGCCAAGGAAACCTTCGACGAATACCTGCGCGACTGGCCGACGGTCATCCTCTACGGTGGCAAGCGCAGTCTGGAAGGGCAGATCGTCGTCGGCACCCTGGACACCATTGCCACCCAACTCGGTGGTAACGGTTTCGGCCATGGGTATTTCGACTTGGTGGTCACCGACGAATGCCACCGTTCAATCTACAACACCCACCGGGCCACGCTCGGTCACTTCGACGCCATCCACGTCGGCCTGACTGCTACCCCCAACCCCGGAGAGTTGCACTTTATCAGCGAACACGAGCGCCGTCTGGTTCGCAACACTTACATCTTTTTCGATTGCTGGGACGCTGCCAAAAAAGAAGGCCGCCCTACCTTTGAGTACGGCATCCAGCGCGGCATCAACGATGGGTATCTCACCAAGTATCGCGTCTATCACGCCGAAAGCGTTTTGACCTTCGAAGGGGCCGAGTGGGAGGACGAAGAGATCAAGCCCGGTGCCTGGGGCCGCGACGTGGAATCCGAAGACCGGCTCAAGACCATCCTGCAGGAGTACTACGCCGCTGACGCTGAACGGGCCAGGGTCAGGCCGCGCAAGACCATTGTCTTTGCGGTGTCGGAAAAACAGGCGTCGATCCTCGTGCGCCTGTTCAACAAACTGCTTTCCGACGAAGACTGCCTGCGCATCGCCGGGCAGATCAACCGTTCGCCGTCCGAGGTGCGGCAGAGTTTCGCCAAGAAGATCACCTGCTACACCAACAACGGTAATCCCAAGCCTATTATCGATGAATTCAAGTACGACCCGTTGCCGCTGATCGCCGTATCCGTGGACATGCTCGACACGGGCTACGACCAGAAGGACATTGAAAACCTGATCATGTTGCGGCCAACCAAGTCGCCCATCAAATACGCTCAGATGCGAGGACGCGGCAGCCGCCTGTGCCCGAAGATCGGCAAGGAAGAATTTATCATTTACGACTTTGTTGGCAACTCGAAGCGGTTCAACGACCCCGGCGAGCGGTACGACAAACCGAAGCTGGTCGGTGTCGCCCCCGGTTCACGCCCGGCCGAAACCGGCGAGATTGAAGAAGGCGACGTGCCGCAGCCGGAAACTGGCACCACCTATCCCGAGGGCGGTCATCGCGAGTTTCTCACCATCGCCGAGGGATCGCTCGACGATGAAATCCGCTCCCGCGAGATCATCCTGGTCGGCCCGGAAGGGCTGGCAATGGACCGCAAGACCTACCGCGAGGAATGGGAAAAGAAGGTGGTCGAGCTCAAACGCACCGATCCGGCGGTGGAAAAGATCTTCCGTGGCGAGGAACTGGCCGACGATGAATGGGAGGCGCTCGCCCGCCGTCTCAATTCGCCCCGGCACTATTTCAACGAAGAGACCCTGCGCCGGGCCTTCGAGCAGCCCACCGGCTCACTCACCGATTTCATCCGGGTGGCCCTGGGGCTTGATCGGTTCCTCACCCGGGACGAGCGCATCGAGAAAGCCTTCAACGCCTGGGTCTCGGAACACTCCAGCAGCATCAACCCGGCCCAGGCCCAGATGCTTCGCCTGCTCAAGGCGCGGGTCATGACCGGCGAGGAGATCACCATGCGTCTCTTCAGCCAGCCGCCGTTCTCCCTCTGGGGCGGACTGACCCGAATGGAACAGCTCTTTGGCAAGGAACAGCTGCTGGAAATGGTCGACGAACTGAACGCCCTGCTTGTGGCGTAATAAAGATAAGGATTACTGATGGACAGCGGTCAACTGCAAAACACCCTTAAATCCCTCTGCAAGGTGATGTGGGACAACAACGTCACCAACCCCATCACCTATGTCACCCAGATCTCCTACCTGCTTTTTCTGAAGATGCTGGAGGAGATGGACCACGAACAGCAGGAGGCCCGCAACGGCAACTACCGCACCCTGTTCGGCACGTTTAAGGACGGGGATGAGGAGCTCGATTTCGACCCCCTGCGCTGGAGTGTGCTTACCTCCAATCCGGACAACGAGGCCATGCTGCGCACCCTGCGCGACACCCTGCCGCTGCTGGCCAAGCACCCGGAGCTCTCCCAGGGGGCGCGGGCCATTTTCCGCAACGCCGCCATCGTTATCCCCAACGGGGCGACCCTGCGGCGGGCGGTGGACATCATCGCGCCCATCTCCTTTCTCGGTATGGATGCCGACGTCAAGGGCGATCTCTTCGAATACCTGGCCAGCGAGCTGGGCGGACAAAAGAAAGCGGCCCAGTTCCGCACCCCGCGCCACCTGATTCGGGTGCTGACCCAGATGGTCGATCCCAAGATCGGCGGCACCGTCTGCGACCCAGCCTGCGGCTCCGGCGGGTTTCTGATCGCCGCTTACGAGCACATGCTGCTGGCCAACACAAGCCCGGAATTCGTTCACGAAAAGGTGTCGCCCGACGGCGGGGTGCGCAAGATCGGCATCGGCGACAAGCTGAGTCGCGCCCAGTGGGATTTCTTGCAGACCGGAGCCTTTTACGGCTTCGACGGCGATCAGGACATCCTGCGCATGGCCGCCATGAACGCCATGCTCCACGGCTTCGACCGCTGCCCCATGGTCCAGCGCGATTCCATCTGCGGCGGCGAGGACAAGTGGGACGAAATCCAGTTCGATTATATCCTTGAAAATCCGCCCTTCTCCGGATCGCGGGGCGATGCCAAGCGCTCGCTGCGCATCGAAAAGGGCGACAAGTACGTCCTCTTTCTGGCCCATGCCCTGCGCAGCCTGCGGCCCGGCGGCACCGCCGGGATCATCTTCCCCAACGGCATCCTTTTTGGCGATACCGGAAGCCACGTCACCGTCAAGGAGCGGCTGCTGCGCGAGTTCGACCTGCAGGCGGTGGTGATCCTGCCCAAGGGGATGTTCGAGCCCTACACCCCCAACCCTACCTGTTTCTTCATCTTCCGCAACACCGGCAGGGCCACCGAAAACGTCTGGTTCTTCAAGGTCGACGGCGACGGCTCGTCGCTTTCCAAGGCCCGCAAGTTCGGCAGCCAGTACCGCAACGACTTCCCCGATCTGCTGGCCATGTGGCGGGAGCGTAAAACCGAGGTGGGTCGCGCCTGGCTGGTCCCGGCGCAACGGATCATCGACAGCGGCTACAACATGACCCTTTCCGGTCTGGGGCTGATTGAAGCGGAAACGGTCGAACACGCCGAGCCGGAGGAGATTCTGGCCTCGGTCGCCGCCAAGGAGGAGCGGATTCTCGGGCTGATTGCCGAGATGCAGGAATTGCTGGTTGGAGGGAATGGGGAATGAGTAGTGCCGCTCTTCATGACGGTTGGGTATTTAAGCCAATTCCGAAAACAGTAAGCCGTTATCAAAGCAAAGGCGGCAAACTGAAAACTTCGGAGTACGAGCAATCGGGCACTCTTCCAGTTGTTGACCAAGGCCAAGCGCTAGTTGTCGGTTACTGCTCAGACGAGAGGCGGAAATTTCAAGGCCCGTATCCGATTATCGTTTTTGGTGACCATACGCGAAATGTCAAATTAGTTGATTTCCCGTTCGCCGTTGGTGCTGATGGCGTTGTATTGCTTGGGCCATCGGACAGAGAGAAGCTTGATATTAAGTTCCTTTACTATTGGCTCAAATATGTTCCGCTTCACAACCTTGGATATAGTCGTCACTTCAAGCTGCTTAAAGAGGAACAAATCGCTTTTCCAAACGACATCGACGAACAGCGCCGGATCGTGTCGCAGATCGAGGAACTGACCCGCCGCGCCGAAGAGGCCCGGAAGCTTGCCACCGAACGTGAGGCCGAGCTTGATGCACTGCTCCAAGCACTCTACAGCCGAATGATCGAAGGGGTTGAGTGGAAGCCCCTCAAAGAGATTGCGTCACTCGTTCGCCGGGCGGTCAAGACCAAGCCGGACGGCCGGTACGAAGAAATGGGCATCCGCAGCTTTGGCAAGGGCACCTTCCAAAAACCGGTGTTGACCGGCAAGCAGATCGGTAACAAACGGATTTACACCATCCACGAAGGCGACCTCGTCTTCAACAATGTCTTTGCCTGGGAAAAGGCGATAGCCGTCGCCAAGGCCGAAGATCATGGCCGGGTCGGTTCACACCGGTTCATTACCTATGTGCCCCACGAAGGGCAGGCCACGTCGGAATTCCTCTGTCACCACTTCCTAGGGGAACGCGGTATCGAAGACATCCGGGCCGCTTCACCCGGTTCGGCAGGAAGAAACCGAACCCTCGGGCTCAAAAAGCTGGAAAAGATTCTTGTGCCCGTTCCGGAATACGACGAACAGAAACGCTTTGCGGAAATCGCCAAGCGTCGGCAGCTCATCCAGCTTGAAACCGCTGGCATCGAGGAGGAACTCAAGGCCTTTCATGCCGCTCTGCTCGCCAAGGCCTTCCGGGGGGAACTATGAGCAAAGAATTCGAAGCCGATGTGCCGGATTCGATCCGCCCCTATTTGAACGAAATCGCGGAACGTTTATGGGCCGAGCGAGCCGCCGTGATGGTCGGCGCGGGCTTCAGCAAGAACGCGGGGAATGGGTTTCCCGATTGGAACCAGTTGGGCGATCTTTTTTATCAAAAGGCGCATGGGGTTACGCCTGATCCAGCCAAACAAAAGTATCTGAATGTCCTGCGGCTGGCTGAGGAGGTTCAGGCGGCCATCGGACGGCCCGCGCTGGAGAATTTGCTGCGCTCCAACATCCCGGATCTGAATATCGAACCAACCGGCCTCCATGTCGAGTTGCTTGAGCTGCCGTGGGTGGATGTGTTCACCACCAATTACGATACCTTGCTTGAACGGGCCAGCGCCAAGGTCGTGACCCGGCGATATGAGCCGGTTGTCAACAAAGAGGATATCCCTTACGCCATCAAGCCCAGAATTGTGAAGCTCCACGGCAGTTTCCCTTCGGAGCGGCCCTTTATCATCACCGAAGAGGATTACCGGCGCTATCCGCACGACTATGCCCCTTTCGTCAATACCGTTCAGCAGGCGCTTCTTGAAAACACCTTCTGCCTGATCGGGTTTTCCGGGGATGACCCCAATTTTCTTCAGTGGATCGGCTGGATTCGCGACAATCTCGGCAAGGACAAGACGCAGAAAATCTATCTGGTCGGGGTGTTTGACCTTTCGTCCGCCAGGCTGCAACTCCTGGCGCAGCGCGGGATTATTGTCGTTGACCTTTCGTGCTGCGACGGGATCGATAAACACGACCACAAAAAGGCGTTGAGCCGGTTTTTCGATTATATACGGTCTAAAAAACCGGATGCCCTTGACTGGCCCTACAATCCCAAAACGATGCATCCTGCCCACGGTGCGGATCGTATCGAAGAGGTTCAGAAGATCACGGAAGAATGGCGGCGGCAGAGGCAGGCCTATCCCGGCTGGCTGATCCTGCCGCATGGCAACCGTGAAAACTTGTGGGTATATACGGACACTTGGGTTAATTACCTTCCAGACACTGAAAAATCACCTCCTGGGCTGGACATTCAATACGCTTTCGAGCTGATCTGGCGGCTTGAAAGATGCCTGCTGCCGGTTTTCAACAACATCGCAGAGTTCTGCGAAAAACTCCTCGAAAAGTATTGGCCATTTCAAAACGGAAATCCGCCCGCAAACTGCCAGATCCACCCTGGGGAAGAGAAATTTCAAGACCTGCCTTGGAATGACCTCCGGCAGGCGTGGCTGGCCATCGCGGTGGCGATGCTCCGCTTCTATCGGGAGGAGGGATATCTCGATAAATGGAACGAAGCAGAAATCCGGCTCAAGACCCTTTCCGACCATCTTTCGGCGGAACAAAGGGAGTTTCTGAATTACGAAGGCTTCCTCTTCAGCCTTTTTACCTTGGATTTGCCCAACGCCAAACAGCGGCTTGAAAACTGGCGGCCCAACGAAGCACAGCCCTACTGGATGGCCAAGCGTGCAGCTGCGCTTGCTGAAATTGGCCAAGTAAATGATACAGATGAGCAAATTCGCTTGGCGCTGGTCGAGTCCCGCAAAAAGAGTAACGACGAACATACTTCAACAGGCTATCTGTCGGTCTCCGATGAATCGTATCAAATGCTTCTCTTTCGTTATGTCAGGGATGCCAGTGATTGGATTGTGGATAAAGCTGCAACAGCTGAAGAGGAAAAACTAATAAGGGATTATCTTGACAACAAATGGAAACAAGATAAGCAAAGGCCCGAACAAGATCGCCAAGCAAATAGCACGATCAAGCCTCCAGAAGGGTTTAATAGTTTTGATGAAGCTTGGAATGACCTGTATGGCAAACGCCTGAATGACAGAAGGGTAGAATGGAATCAGCACCTCAGAACTATTCGGAATAATCAGCGAAGGAATGAACTGCAGCAACAAAATGCCCGTTGGGATGAACTCAAAGCCTTCCGCTGCGATCCGTGGAACGAACTAAAATTGTACGAGCTAAAGCTGGATAGACCGCCTGTTCATCGAAAGATTCTCACAGAGAAACGCGAATTTGATATCGGCCGAGTCTCCAGGACACGCCATTTTCACGGTGCCGATCAAGAGGTGATCAGCGCCTATTCATTTCTTCGATTCTGTGAAGAGGTCGGCTTGCCATATCGAGTCGGCAGCTATACGATGGCGACAAAAACCGCGTTGGCAAGCCTAAGACGCATATCTCGATTTTCTTCATTTTGGGCGATTGCCACCCTCGCCAGGTTGGGGGATGCGAAGGCCGCTGATAGCCTGTTCAGCCGCGAGTCCGTTTGCAGATTTACTGCCAATGAGGCCGATCAACTCATTCAAAACTACCTGGATGCACTTAACAAATGCCGGGATGATATTCACGCGGGCGATGCATTCAGAAATGACAGTTATGGTGTGCGCCTCGCCCAGTTGCTGCCTGAAGTCATCTCGAGACTTTGCTGCAAATGTTCAGGCGAGACGAAGCGCCGCGTCCTTGAGTTTGTTGCTGGAATCTATGCTTCACCCGACAAAACGAATTACCGGAATGTGAAGAACCTGACCAACCGGCTCATAAGCTCTATGTCTGAAGAGGAGCAATACAGTCTGGTTCCGGACTTACTGAAAATTCCTTTCCCCGAAGATCTGAATCTGCTCGTCAAAGATGAATTTCTGAATCCCTTCCTGCTGCTCGAACTCAATCAGAAGCCCGAATGTGCCCCAGCCGTGGAAATTCAGCCCGGATTGGCAGACCATTTGTTCCGGCAAGCAGCGTTGGATAACTCAGATCGTCGACGTTGGGCGATAACATCCCTGGTAACCCTGCACAAGTTGCAGTTGCTCGACGACAGCCAAAGCCAAAACCTCGCGGGGGCCATCTGGCGTGTAACTGACCAGTACGGCCTGCCGGATGGTACCGATTTCTACAAATTTGCGTTTTTGAGATTTCCCCATCCCGAGGGCATTGATCCTGCTCAGCTTTTCAAGAACTATGTCAAGGCCGCGCCTTTCCCGATTCAAAAAAACAAGCAAGACAAGGGGGTCGGCATAACGGGGGGAAATATCCCCATCGTGCACGAGATTATTGGTGCAAACGGCAATGGCGGAAGCATCTGGGCAGCGGAAGATGCCACCGAGATTCTGCAACGCCTGCTCGAATGGTGGGACGCCGACAAGGACAGACTGAGTGATAAGGGAAATGTGCCTGAAGGTTTTTCATCCATACCAGAGGAGTTTCGGGCAAGATTTGCCCGTATGCTCGAACTGCTCGCTGAGGTCGTAGGCCCCAAGCTCAGCACAGATTCACCTGACGAAATTAAAACTCCCCTCAGTCGACTTCTTAAGGAAGTTCGGGAGTACGGATTGCCTGGCCTTGCAGCTGAAGCGGCGTGTCTTCACATCTACCCCGACCAAAAGGCTGACGTTTATAACCGAATCAATGAAGCATTGATTTCGAATCAAGATAACATCCAAAGAGATGGTCTCAGGGCAATCGCCAAAATTATTCTCGATGGCAACGATGCTGCTGCAAGTTCTGTGGAACCTGATCCGGCATCAATGCTCAGCCAATACCTCACGTGGTGTCCAACACATTCCATAAGCTCGGCGCTGTGGATCATCGTCCGTATCCTGAAAAACTCGCCAACCAGTTTCTCTCACAGTCTGGAGGCAGCTGCCCAAAGGCGACTTGATAGACTACTTGCCGATACGGCATACGATAGCGACAATCCAGATCTGAATTTTGACGAAAAACTGGAAGTCCGACGCATCTCATCAATTCTGGCAGCAGCGCTCTGGTCATATTACAACTCGCGGAGCTTGCCTGTTCCAGAGGTCGTTGAAAAATGGCGTGTGGCATGTCTGTCTCCTGACGAGTTTTCCGAAATTAGAAACGCATGGGGGGATTGCGAGAGAGTATGACGCAGAAGGTCATTCAAATTCCAACCTTGAACGACGGCCCGCACG
>Ga0209719_1001097_pt1 | contig 35120 bp, 36 predicted proteins | sample AD_JPNAS2_MetaG_FD_184421 | JGI IMG/M metagenome (GOLD analysis project Ga0209719, IMG submission 184421) | Active sludge microbial communities of municipal wastewater-treating anaerobic digesters from Japan - AD_JPNAS2_MetaG (SPAdes) (version 2) | ecosystem: Engineered > Bioreactor > Anaerobic...
TCTCCCGGCCCCGGAACATCATCGATATTTTTACTTTGTCCTGCTGTTCCAGAAACTTTTTTATATGTTTGATTTTCGTCTGCAGGTCATGCGCTTCGGTTTTGGGTCTTAACCGGATTTCCTTCACGTGAATCACCGTTTGGCTTTTTCGTGCATCCTGCAATTTCTTGCTTTGCTTGTAACGGTATTTCCCGTAATCCATGATTTTGCAGACCGGTGGATTGGCATTTGCGGACACTTCCACCAAATCCAGACCGGCTTTTTCTGCATGATCAAGCGCCTCTTCCAGCGAAATAACACCCAGCGGCTGTCCTTCATCGTTAATCACCCTTACAGTGGCCGAGCTTATATCCCTGTTGATCTTTAAATCCTTAGCTATATGGCACCTCCCCGAAAATCAATCGTTCAACAAACTGTTATTGCTTTTTCTCACACATTTCCCCAACGAAAGCAATGAATTGTTCAACCGGCATCGCGCCGAGATTCTGACCGTCGCGGGCGCGCGGCGAAACCGTACCGGCTTCCATTTCTTTGTCTCCGATCACCAGCATATACGGCATTTTCTGCATCTGCGCCTGACGGATTTTATAGCCCAGCTTTTCGTTCTCAAAATACTTCTCTGAACGGATCCCGGCTTCGATCAGCCGTTCGTGAACGGTCTGCGCGTAGGGAATGTGTTTGTCCGTCACAGTCAGCAGAACACATTGCGTGGGCGACAGCCACACCGGAAACGCTCCCGCGTAATGTTCGATGAGAACGCCCATAAATCGTTCGATCGCACCCAGAATGACCCGATGAAGCATGACCGGCCGGTGCTTTTCGCCATCCGCACCGATATAATTCAGGTCAAAACGTTCCGGCAATGTAAAATCGCACTGGATGGTCGCGCACTGCCATTTTCTTTTCAATGCGTCTTTAAGCTTGAAGTCGATTTTAGGACCGTAGAAAGCCCCGTCTCCTTCGTTTACCTCATAGCTGATGCCGTTGTCCTTCAAGGCGTTTTCCAGCGCCCGGGTGGCCAGTTCCCAATCCGCATCGGAGCCGATGGAATGTTCAGGGCGTGTACTCAACTCGACTTCGTATTCAAAACCGAAGATGCCCATCGCATAATTGACAAAATCAGCAATGGCCCGGATTTCTGAGTTGAGCTGCTCGGGTGCGCAGAGAATATGCGCATCATCCTGGGTGAACTGACGCACGCGCATCAAACCGTGCAGCACTCCCGTCTTTTCGTGGCGGTGGACCGTGCCCAGCTCAAAATACCGAAGCGGCAAATCCCGGTAGCTGCGGATTTTCGATTTATATATCAGCATGTGGGACAGGCAATTCATCGGCTTGATACCGTAGGTCTGTTCGTCTACTTCGGTAAAATACATATTGTCCCGGTAATGATCAAAATGGCCGGATTTTTTCCACAGATCAACCTTCAGAATCTGGGGGCCCATGACCATATCGTAACCGCGCTTCAAATGTTCCTTTCTTTCCCAGTCTTCAATAAGATAGCGAAGCAGCATGCCTTTGGGATGGAAGATAATCAGGCCCGCGCCTGCCTCATCATTGACCTGGAACAGATCCAGTTCCCTGCCCAGCCGGCGATGGTCTCTTTTTTTCGCCTCTTCCAGCAGAGTCAGGTAATCTTCAAGCTGCTTCCGGTCGGCAAAGCCGGTGCCGTAAATGCGCTGCAGCATCTTGTTTTTTTCATCGCCCCGCCAGTAGGCCCCCGCTACGCTGAGCAGTTTAAACGCCTTGATTTTACCTGTTGAGGGAATATGAGGCCCCCGGCACAAATCGATGTAATCACCATCTCTGTAAATACTGACAATGGAAACATCCGCAGGCAGATCGTTGATGAGTTCAACTTTGTAATCTTCACCCTTCTGCCTGAAAATCTCCACGGCTTTTTCCCGCGGCATCTCTTCCCGGACAAACGGGTAATCGGAAGCGACTATTTCCTTCATGCGCTTTTCGATCTTTTCAAAATCATCAAGCGTAAAGGTTTCGGAATATTCAAAATCGTAATAGAACCCGTCTTCGATCGATGGACCGATGGTAACTTTGGCTCCCTTAAAAACATCCTGCACGGCGTGCGCCATCACGTGGGAAATGCTGTGGCGCAATATGGAAAGACCTTCTTTTGATGAAACGTCCACCGGCTCGATGGCGGTATTTTCCGCCAGGGGAAAGGTCAAATCAACGATGTTGCCGTTCACTTTTGCGGCCACGGCACTGTCTAGAGCATTTTTTTGCCATCCCCCGATGACTTCGGATGCAGTTATGCCGGCGGAATACACCCGCTGGTTTTGATCCGGAAATGTAACTTTTATATCCATTTGGCTACTCTGAAAAACATCATCTTTTTCATTTTAAAAGGGCATCACCATTTTTGCTGATGCCCTTTTCTTAATCAACATTTACGGCATGTGCGCGTTCATTGAAAAATGGTAGGCAAGCAGGGATTTGAACCCTGGACATCCACCGCGTCAGGATGGCGCTCTCCCCCTGAGCTACTTGCCTGTGTTATTACGGATACAATTCTTTTTTCCGCGTTCCTGCCTATCAAATATACATCCTGCGGAATTCGACTTTTCGAGCTAGGTCAACTAGCAGGAAAACGCTGCTGTGTCAAGCAAATATCTTATGATTTGCCCTCTTCCGGGGATGAATGATTCAGGATCCGAATGCCCCGGATGATGTAAACCATACCGGAAATAACAGTAAATAAAGCCGTCAGCCAAAACAGCCCCATGATCCATTGATACCCGATGTCATGTTGAACAACTTTGTATAACAGGGGGAAAAAGATCGTGCTGATTTGAAGGGCTGTGGTGACTTTACTTACGATGGCCGGTTTTATCTCGTAAGGTATTGACATTAAAGTAAGAATTGCTATGCCCATTAAAATGATGAAGTCCCGGCTGATCACTAAAACGGCGAGCCATGCCGGAATGATACCCAGGATTGCCAGCGTCGCATAACTGGTAACCAGCAGAAGTTTATCCGCGATAGGGTCAAGATACGCGCCAAGGACCGTCTGACATTTGAGCAGGCGCGCTAAAGTGCCGTCCAGGGCATCAGTGAGGCCTGCCACCACGAAGACAATCAATGCTTTGTCATATTCCTCCTGTATCAGGAAAATGACAAAAGCGGGGACAAGAATAATCCTGAACAGGGTTAAAAAATTAGGAATGTTCATCGATAATTTTCAGATGATCTCATCAAAATAGTTTCAAATGCCATGCGAACAATAAAAAGCTACCCCCTTAAATGCGGCCCGTAAGGCAGCGTCTCCAACACTTTTACAACGGCTTTCTCCATCGCCTCCTCCAGGTCGCCCCGCGATTTCATCTTCAGCCGCGAACGCACTACATCAACACTCCTGCTGGTTGCCTGCGACTGAGCGCTCCATACCACCTCACCCGATTTCGCACTGCGCAGTTCACATCGCACAGTAACTGTAACCGGTGTGTAAAACGGATGTTTTGATTTTGTTTCTTCCTGGAACGAACAGTACATCGCTCCGTCCGCACCGAACAATTCCTGAACCTGACCGGGTGTTGCAGTGTTTTTCCCTTCTGTTTCCTTTCCCTCAACAAGCGCCGAAAGCCTGCTGTCAATGAGCGCTGTGGCAACCTGGGGATAGCCTTTAAAACGGAGTTCTTCGCCCAGTTTTACGCGCAGCATCTGCAAGGTTCTTTCGTCTGCCGTAGGGCTTTGCACCGGCATCACAGCAATAACATTCACTCCCGACGCCGGTTCCTCCGGCTCCGGATCATTTTTCGTTAACCCCGGAATCTTCAGGGAGCAGCCGGACAGGCAAACGATAAAAATGATCAATAAAACAAGAATATTCTTATGGGATATCATGGATCCTCCTCTTCAAGCTGCAGATGATTTGCAGCGGGCCTCCGAATTTTGCAGCTGCTTCTCCAGCAAAATGATGAAACCATAACCGCCCGGCAACGATTCGGGAGCGGCCTTTTTGTCACTTTTCACCGGTCTCCGGCATGGAGTCCGGTTTCTCTGCTTTTATCTTTTCAATTTCTTCCCGGATCATGCGTTCGGCAATATCCGGAACCATTTCTCTTGCGATTTTTTCGATGATTTCCATCGCCTTTTTCATGACATCGTCTTTCAACTGACGGGACAAATCATCTCCGTCAACAATATCCGTAAGATTGTGGACCTTTTCGCCCGATGGTTTGTCGCGCTCGTACCCCCTGCCGTCGATCATAACAACCTGCTGACGCGCCTTACTGTTTGTTGATCTGCGGCCAAACCCTGAACTTTCATCATATATTTCGGTCAGTTCGTGTATTTGCTTGTTATGAACCTCTCCGGAATCCTCCATCGTTTTTTAAACCCCCTCAACATAAGCTAGCATAAGAAAATAATTAATTTTCTGTTGATTTTGACATGCAGTTACCATAGTGCAAAAAACTCTTCAAGCAATATGTGCAACCGCCTGTATTTCAGTTTTCATCAGAAAAGGAAAAACATTTCAATGCCATATCGTATATTCTTTTCCGGGGTAATCCGGTCTGCCTCACCACATCTGCGACGGCATCACGCAACGAAATGGATCTTTCGCTTCTGAGTCGCAGCAGCCTTTCCTGAATTTCATCATCCGTCATGGACACAGGCTCACGTGAAGCCCCCCGTACAATGATGGTGAATTCACCCCTGGCTTTACTGCCGGACAACCCCGCCGCAATGTCCGAGATCCATCCCCTTCTGATTTCTTCAAACACCTTGGTCAGTTCGCGCGCCACGACAGCCTGCCGGTCTCCAAGCACGTCCTGAATCTCCCGCATCGTCTCAGCGATTCGTGCAGGGGATTCATAGAATATGAGGGTTTGTTCTTCCCCTCGGATAGACTCTAAAAAGCGGCGGCGCCTGTTTGATTTGGGCGGCAAAAATCCGTAAAATAAAAACTGGTCCGCCGGAAAACCGCAGACAGACAACGCGGCAATGGCAGCCGATGGTCCGGGAACGGGAACCACACGTATACCGTTTTCCAGCGCGGCAGCAGCCAGTTGATATCCCGGATCAGAGACACACGGCGTTCCTGCGTCGGAAACATAAGCGACATTCATGCCGCTCTCCATTTTGGAAACAATCATCGCGCTCCGTTCCCTTTCGTTGTGCTCATGCAGGCTGACCAGCGGTGTCCTGATGTCGTAAGCGGACAGCAGAATTCTGGAATGACGGGTATCTTCCGCGGCAATCAGGTCTACTTCTTTCAGCACGCGAAGCGCTCTTATGGTAATATCTTCAAGGTTGCCTATGGGAGTTGCAACCATGTAAAGCATTCCTTTTTTTTTATCGTCGCTTTGATTCATGCTGTCTTCTTATTAAACACTTTTTGTTGTTGACATCTGTGTCCCGTTTCGGCTTTAATAGCAAAAATATGGACAAAATACTACACAGATCAACATCAGGATAATATGAAAAGAATACTGGTTACTGGCGGCGCGGGATTTCTCGGTTCTCATCTCTGCGAACGGCTGCTGAAAGAAGGCAACGACATTGTCTGCCTGGACAACTTTTTCACCGGGAGCAAAAAAAACATATCCCATCTGATGGGGCATCCCCATTTTGAACTGATCCGGCACGACATTACCAATCCCATTTATCTGGAAGTGGACGAAATCTACAACCTGGCCTGCCCGGCATCGCCGGTGCACTACCAGTTCAATCCCATCAAAACAATCAAGACCAATGTCATGGGCGCCATCAATGTCCTGGGAATCGCCAAAAGAACAAAGGCAAAAATCATCCAGGCTTCCACATCGGAAGTATACGGCGACCCCGACGTTCACCCGCAGACGGAATCCTACTGGGGACGTGTCAATCCCATTGGCATCCGCAGCTGTTATGACGAAGGCAAACGGGCCGCCGAATGCCTGATGATGGACTACCGCAGGCAGAACTCCGTCAACACCAAGATCGTCCGCATCTTCAACACCTACGGTCCGCGCATGGCCGTAAACGACGGCCGCGTCGTCAGTAATTTTATCATCCAGGCCCTTCAGGGAAAGAACATCACGGTCTACGGCGACGGCAATCACACCCGTTCTTTCTGCTATTGTGATGACCTGATTGACGGACTGATCCGAATGATGAATTCAGGCGATGATTTTTATGGCCCGGTGAATATCGGTAACCCCGGAGAATTCACCATCCTGCAGCTGGCACGGATGGTGATTGAGATGACGGGCAGCTGCTCTGAAATCGACTTTCAACCGCTTCCGTCAGATGATCCGGCACAGCGCAAACCGGACATCACGCTCGCGGAAAACAAACTGGGCTGGAAGCCCAAAATCCCGCTGGAAGAGGGGCTGGTCCAGACCATCCAATACTTCCGAGATATCCTGAAAACATAAAAAAAAAAGAGGTCCAATGAAGAAAACAAAATTTAAAAAGAACATTCTTGGCATCGGGGCAGGCTACGTCGGTGCTCCGTCCATGGTTATGATCGCCAGCAAATGCCCCGACTATAAAGTCACCGTGGTGGACGTCAACCCGCAGCGCATCGCTGCCTGGAACTCCGATCAGCTTCCCGTCTATGAGCCCGGGCTTGAAAAAATTGTAAAGAAAACCCGCGACAGAAATTTATTCTTTTCCACGGATGTTGAAAACCAAATCGCGGAAAACGATATTATTTTCGTCTGCGTCAATACGCCGACAAAAACCTTCGGAGCAGGCGCCGGCCAGGCTGCCGACCTGCAATACTGGGAAAAAACGGCAAGGCAGATTCTGGAAAATTCACAGTCTTCGAAAATTGTCATCGAAAAAAGCACGCTGCCTATCAAAACCGCGCTGGCCATGGAACGGATCCTGTCCTCGGGAAAAGGAAACATCACTTTCGATGTCCTTTCCAATCCGGAATTCATGGCCGAGGGAACCGCGATGAGCGATCTGGAAAATCCCGACCGTGTGCTGATCGGGTCACGCGAAACGAAAAGCGGGCTCGCCGCCCGTCAAGAACTGGTGGACATTTACTCGCGCTGGGTGCCCGCAGAAAAAATTATCACTTCCAATATATGGAGCGCAGAGCTTTCCAAACTGGTGGCCAACGCTTTTCTGGCGCAGAGGGTTTCGTCAATCAACTCCATCTCTGCACTTTGCGAAAAAGCGGACGCGGACATCTCCGAAGTGGCCCGGGCCGTGGGCACGGACAGCCGCATTGGTTCCAAGTTTCTCAAGGCGGGTATCGGTTTTGGCGGCTCCTGCTTCAAGAAAGACATTTTAAATCTTGTTTATCTGTGCCGTTTTTACGGTTTGCCGGAAGTGGCCGACTACTGGGAAAGTGTCGTTAAGATCAACGAATACCAGCAGGACCGCTTCATTGCCAACGTTCTCCAATCCATGTTCAACACGCTGGCGGGGAAAAAAATCTGCGTCATGGGTTTTGCCTTCAAGGCAGATACGGGAGACACGCGTGAAAGCCCGGCCATCAATATTACAAGAAAACTGCTTGCGGAACACGCGTCAGTGGTCATCACCGATCCCAAGGCGCTGGCCAACGCCGCCATGGATCTGGAAGATGCACAGGGGCAAATCAGTTACGTTGAAGATCCCTACCTTGCAGCCGTTGGCTGCCACGCACTCGTCATTATGACGGACTGGGATCTGTACCGGAATCTGGATTATGGCAAAATATACAGATCCATGGTGAAACCCGCTTTCATTTTTGACGGACGCAATATCATTGACCACCGGAAGTGTTTTGAAATCGGTTTCAATGTGTTTCCCATAGGGAAACCGCCCCTGACGCGGCTTTGATTTGGTCAAGAATCAGAAAGAAACAAAATCAAAAGCGTTTTTGATCAGACGAATATCGTTTCCGGAAGGCTGCATCATGACGGCTACAACATCAAATCGCGTACGGACACCGTTAAGCCTCTTTTCCTGAAGGTACCACAGGGCAAGCTTTGAAATTTTTTTCTGTTTTTTGATGCCCACAGCCTGCTCGGGATAACCCAGATCCGCTGATCTTCTTGTTTTGACCTCCACAAAGACCAAATCGTTTTTGTCGCGGGCAACAATATCGATCTCACCGATCGGGCAGCGATAGTTGCGTTCGGAAATCCGATAACCGTTTTTCTCCAGAAAACCTGCGGCGATATCTTCTCCCGCCCGTCCGGTTCCTCTTTTCGTTGCATCTCTTTTTTCCATGATCAGGACCAGTCAATCGTGACTTGAAGAACATCAGTGTTTTTTAAATGGAACGATCTGCGGTGGATTTTGCACATTCCGATCTCCTTAAGAATCCTCCGATGTTCTGCTGTGCCATAACCCTTGTTTTTCTGGAAATTGTACCGGGGAAACTGTCGGTGATACATTTCCATGATCCGGTCCCGTGAGACCTTGGCAATAATGGAAGCGGCGGCAATGGAAATGCTGAGGGCATCCCCCTTCACCAGGGCCTTCTGAGGTGCGTCAATATTCAGGGTGTATAAGCCGTCGACGAAAATAAAATCGGGAATCTTGGACAGATCCAGAACCGCCTCGCGCATGGCCTGAAGTGACGCCTGAAGAATATTGATCCGGTCAATGACATCGGCCTCGGCAACTCCCACACCTACAGCTACGGCGTCCTCCCAGATCGTCTTATACAGTTCGTCCCTTTTACGGGCGGTCAGTTTCTTGGAATCGTTGATTTTAGAATTTTGGTAGCCAACGGGAAAGATGACGGCTGCTGCAACAACAGGACCTGCCAGCGGCCCGCGGCCTGCTTCATCAACACCCGCAACCCATCGGTATCCATCGCAGTAAGCACGCTTTTCGAATGTATTCATCGCAACAAGATGAAAAGGTTGTTCTTCCGGCAGGAATCCGGCTCAAAGGGCCCCTGTTTCAGCCAATAAGCACCAGCGGTGCAGGCACTATCGATTGGCGTCTTCTTTGATCCTTGCCTTTTTGCCCCTGAGGCTTCTCAAATAATAAAGGCGTGAACGGCGCACGAGGCCTTTGGTTATAACTTCGACACGGTCAATGACCGGAGAATGAATGGGAAATGTTCTTTCTACGCCGACACCGTAAGACACTTTACGCACGGTAAAATTGGCACGGCTGTTGCCGCGACGCTTGCGGATCACCACACCCTCAAAAGCCTGAATCCTTTGTTTCTGACCTTCAATGATACGCACATATACTTTAACGGTATCACCCGTTTTAAAAGAAGGGATGTCCCCTCTCATCTGTTCTTTTTCAATCATTTCCATTGTATTCATTTTATATTTCCTCCCGCGACACTCGCAATATTATTTTTATGTTATTTCCGTAACCCTGTCCAGAATAACGGCAACGGCCGCCCGTACCGGTAGATGATTATAACCGTTTTCCCCCCTGATCGGTTCAAGACGGTAATCGGCCTGATTCACAACCTCCTGTGCTATGCCGGAGCCTGTACCAAAAATCAGAAGATAAGGCAAATGATTCCTTTTCAGAAGTTCCTTCAGACCTGCACAGGTCAATGAATGAACCTGCAGGCCGGCTCCCGTGGTAATGACCTGTGGTCTGAACCCATGAGCGGCTGTGATTTCTTCCAGCACCTCTTCCAAGGAGGATCTGATTTCCGCTATTTCGAAAGCGTCCTTCCTGAAAGGATTGTAAAGTGCGCCATACCCTTCCCGCCAGTGACCGATAATCTGACCGGCAAGTCTGCGCTGCGCCTCCACCGGGTTAATCACGTAAAATTTCTCCACCCCGAAGGTCTTGGCCGTCCGGGCAATATCGTGAAGATCCATGTTGGCAATGGCCGTGACAACGGTTTTGCCTTCTTTATTCAGGACCGGATAATGCAAAAGAGCAATATAGAGCATAGGTTTACTGGGAAAGAGGAGACCTGAAAAGGTCTCTATATTCCTCCCCCGATTTAAAAGTTGGTTTCCTTACATCAAAATAACCTGAAAATCAAGACTTTATATAAGACCCAGCTTGATTTTTTCCAAAGCCTCCCGGTCTTCTTTGCTCAGATCGACTTTTTCGAGCAGATCCGGCCTTCTTTTCCATGTTCTTTTGAGCGCTTCAATCCTTTGCCAGCTTTCAATCCGTGCATGATTTCCGGAAACCAGAACTTCCGGAACACACCAGCCTTTATAATCCGCGGGTCTTGTGTACTGAGGGCATTCCAGCAGCCCCTGTGAGAAAGATTCCGTCTGTGCAGAGGCAGCGTTTCCCAGGACACCGGGTATCAGCCTGGCAACAGCGTCTATCACGACCAGCGCAGACAGCTCCCCTCCGGTTAAAATATAATCACCGATTGAAATCTCACGGTTCGCCAGATGTTTTCTGATTCTCTCGTCCACACCTTCATAACGGCCGCATATGAAAATAAGATGCTTCTGTCGGGAAAGTTCGAGGGCTATCCTTTGATTGAATGTTTCCCCCTGCGGAGTCATCAATACCACCAGCGGATCAACATCGGCACGCTTCAGAGCATTGACCGCCCGTTCCACGGGTTCAACTTTCATCACCATTCCGCATCCGCCGCCGTATGGAGCATCATCAGTCATTTTGTGCTTGTCCTGGGCCCAATCACGGATATCATAGAGGCCGACTTCAATCAGGCCTTTTTCCCGGGCCTTCTTTAAGAGGCTGAAATCAAGCGGAGAATGCAGCATTTCCGGAAAAACGGACAGGACGTCAAATCGAATCACGGTAAAAGACCTTCAGGCATTTTCACGGTTATTCTATGTGAAACAAGGTCAACGTTTACAACAATATCGGCAATGGCCGGGATGAGAATTTCTCCGCTTTCTCCCTGACAGACATAAACATCATTGCTTCCCGTCGGGAAGATGGACGATATCCGTCCCAGATGCCGGCTTTCCTGCGTATAGACGTCCAGCCCGATGATGTCCATCCAGTAATATTCATCGGAGGGCAAAGCGTTCAGTAAGCTTCGCGGTATCAGGAGCTTAAAGCCCACCAGCGCCTGTGCCGCATCGACATCGGATATATCTTCGAATTCAATAAACAGGAATTTCCCGGCAGGATCGATCTTTTTGATTTTGTATTGAGTTCTTTGGCCGGAACGGGACTCGAGATAGAGAAAATCGAGCCCTTCCAAAACGTCGGGCGATTCCAAAAAAGAAAGGGCCTTCAAACAGCCCTTGAGACCTCGTGTCTTAACGATCTCACCAAAAACAAAAAGATCCATTATTTTTTATTCTATAATCTCCAGAACCGCCCGCTTGTGCACTTTAGCGGACGCGGCGCTGAGGATCGTGCGGATGGCTTTGGCAGTTTTTCCCTGCTTGCCGATCACTTTTCCCAGGTCTTCTTTGGCCACACGAAGTTCGATTACAGATGTTTGTTCACCGATAACTTCCGTTACCGCCACCTGATCAGGATGATCCACTAAAGATTGCGAAATATACTTAATCAGTTCCTTCATCGTCAGCACCTCCAATAGTTTTGGTTAACGCTTCTGGAAATTTCGTTACAATATTCACACTGCTTGTATAAGTTAAAGTGAGTGAGGGTTAATCCTGTCTCATACCTTAAAAAAAAACGCAACAGTTTTTTTATTTAACGCTTGCCGTAATCCCTTTTGTTTTTAACAAATGAGAAACCGTCAACGTCGGCTTTGCCCCCTTGGAGAGCCAGTCACGAACGCGGTCTTCTTTTAAAGATATTTCAGCAGGATTCTTTTTAGGATCATAATTTCCCAGTATTTCTAAAAATCTTCCATCGCGCGGATATTCTTTGTCCGCGGCCACAATACGGTAATAGGGCTTGCCTTTGGCTCCCATGCGTGTCAATCGAATTTTCACTGCCATTTAATTTTCCTTAAAACCTCCTTCAAGTAAATAGTAACTCATATTATTTCTATCACAGTTTATTTTGTTTTAAAAGGGGAAATTCCTCATCAAGGATTTTACTCCGCCCCTGGAATTAATTTTTTTCATCATCTTTCTGATTTCGATGTAATTTTTCAGAAGACGGTTGACGTCCTGAACCGTCGTTCCGCTCCCCAGGGCGATTCGTTTACGTCTGCGTCCATCGATGATCAGGTAATTCAACCGTTCTTTTTTCGTCATGGAATCGATCATCGCCGTAATCTTGACCAGTTCCCTGTCGTCAGGCTCCATGCCCTTGAGCGCCTTCATCTTGCCCATTCCCGGTATCATTCCAATAATGTCCTTCAGGGAACCCATTTTTTTTATCTGCTTGAGCTGATTGCGGAAATCCTCCAGCGAAAAATCGCTTTTCCGCAGGCTCTGCTCCATCTCGCGGGCTGTTTTTTCATCAATCGTGGACTGTGCTTTCTCCACCAGGGACAGGATGTCCCCCATTCCCAGAATCCGGGAAGCCATCCTCTCCGGATGAAAAACCTCCAGGGCGTCAATTTTTTCACCGATACCGACAAACTTGACGGGTTTGCCCACAACGGCTTTGAGCGAAAGGGCCGCGCCGCCTCTGGCGTCGCCGTCCATTTTGGTCATGATGACTCCGTCAATCCCGATCAGTTCATTGAACTTTGTTCCAACATTGACGGCGTCCTGGCCGGTCATGGCATCCGCCACATAAAGAATCTCCGCGGGGCTGACCTTTTCCTTAATTTTGCGAAGCTCTTCCATCAACAGATCGTCAATATGCAATCTGCCGGCGGTATCGATGATAATAACCTCGAAGCCATCCTTCCTGGCCTGCTCGACAGCTTCAACGCAGATTTTTACAGGATCACGCAGCGTTCCCGCGTCAAACACGCCTGCTTTAATCTGCCTTCCAAGAACGGCCAACTGCTCCATCGCCGCAGGACGGTAGACGTCAGCGGAAACCAGGTAGACCCTTTTTTCCTTAGAGATCAGGCGCGCCAACTTTGCCGCCGTTGTTGTTTTACCGCAGCCCTGAAGCCCGACAAGCATGATCGGTGACGGAATCCGCGAGCCGAATTTAATATTGGCACTCGTTGAGCCCATCAGCTCCACCAGACGGTCGTGAACGATCTTGACGACCTGTTGTCCCGGCGTTATGCTTTCGAGCACTTCTTTCCCTATCGCGCGCTGCCGTACATCTTCAACAAAATCCCTGACGACCTTGAAGTTCACGTCCGCTTCCAGAAGCGCCATTCTGACTTCCCTGAGCGCCGCGTTGACGTTCTCCTCGTTGAGCACGCCGCGTCCCTTGAGTTTCTTGAAAATACCTTCCAGCTTTTCCGATAAACTTTCAAACATCATCAAAACCTTTGCTTACTGATTTTTGTCCATGTCCTTGCCGACAGGCAGAACGATGCACTTTGTGTTGACTTTTTTGGAAATCTTGTCAGCAGCGGCCTGGGCCTGTTCCTTTGTATGAAATCCGGTGGTAATCACACGGTAGAAAACGCCCTTTTCCTTAAGGTCGGCCCTGGATACTTTTGCCGGATAACCCATTGAAGCGACTGTTTTAGCAATCTGATTGGCTTTGTCCCGGTCCTTCATGGAAACCACATGAATGAGAACCAGGGATTTTTCTTTGGCAGATGCCGCAGGTGTTGCTCTTTCTTGTTTTGAAGAAGGGGAAGTTTCTTTTACCTCTGATTTTTTTTCTTGAGCCGGTTTTTCACTGGCTGCTGCTTTCGGTTCCAAAACCACTTCTTTCATAGGTTCAGGCTCAGGCGGCACCTTCTCTCCTTCTGAGTGATCCACCACCACGGCTTCCTTCTCCTTCTCTTTTTCAGCTGGCGTCGCCTGCTGAATCGAAGGCGTTTTCTGGTCAATCAGGGCATTGTGAAACGCCAGATCCATACTGCCTTTATCCTGCACAGGTTCACTGTTTTCAACCATTTTCTGCTGTGAGTCAACTTTGGCCGGCCGCCAGAACATTGCCAGGAAGCGCTGAGGGATGGAAGAAATCTTTTCGGGATAGGTATCGATGTTTCTGCCGAAATTGACACCTAGAATAAATGAAGAACACAACAGGACGGTCATTCCCACGATGACAATCACCAAGCCTGTTCCATTGAGTTTCAATTCAAATTTTTTTACATTATCGGAACCCATTTTCCACCTCTTGAATGCCTACCCTTACCCGATCCCCCCGCTGGCAGAAGGCTCTAAAGAAAATTTTGCTTTTGTTTACATCTTCTCCGGGGCATTGACGCCCAGTATTTTCAACGCATTTGCCAGCACAACGCGCACCGCGTCAATCAGAACCAGCCGTGCCGCCGAAAGCGATGCATTGTCCGTAACCACCTTATTCCGGTTGTAGTAACTGTGAAACGCCCCGGCCAGCTCGTTTAAATAAAAAGTGATGCGGTGAATTTCCAGCGTCCTGGCGGCACCTTCCAGCATTTCAGGATAACGTGCCAGCATTTTGATCAGCGTTCTTTCCTCCGGTTCCACCAGGAGAGAAGGATCGATATTTTCGTAAGCCGGTAACGCCATTCCCCTCTCCAGGGCTGTGCGAATGATGCTGCAGATCCGGGCATGCGCGTATTGGACATAAAAAACCGGATTTTCATTGGATTGCTTTTTGGCAACTTCCAGATCAAAATCCAGATGGCTGTCGGAACGTCGCATTAAAAAATGATAACGGGCAGCATCCTTTCCCACTTCGTCGAGCACTTCCCTCAGGGTGACAAATTCACCTGACCGTGTGGACATTGCCACCGGTTCACCCGCACGCAACAGGTTCACAAGTTGCACCAGGATGATCTTCAGATCATTCTTATCGTGTCCCAGGGCCTGGATCGCAGCCCAGAGGCGCGGCATGTACCCGTGATGATCCGCTCCCCAGATATCGATCAGCATGTCGAAACCGCGTGCAAATTTGTTCTGATGATAGGCAATGTCGGCGGCAAAGTAGGTCGGATCACCGTTTTTGCGGATGACCACACGGTCTTTTTCATCACCATAGGCCGTCGTTTTAAACCACAACGTCTCACCATCCGAGTAAATAAAATCCTGCTTTTGGAGTGCATCTAACAGATTGCCCACCCCGTTATCTTTATAGAGTTCTTTTTCGCTGAAATAAGAATCGAAGGTCACGCCGAAATCCTTCAAATCTTTCTTTATATCCTCCAGAATCACACCGCCGGCAACGGCATTGAAAAACGAAACCGTTTCCTCTTCATTTTGCGTCAGATAATGGCGGCCTTCCTTTTTTATAATATCTGAAGATATTTCCTTAATATAATCGCCCTGATAACAGTTTTCAGGAAAATCGATCTTTTCGCCCAGCAGCTCCCGGTAACGGTACAGCACAGATTTGCCGAGGTTATTCATCTGGTTTCCTGCGTCATTGATGTAATATTCTTTGGAAACCATGTAACCGGTTGCCGTAAGCAGACTGGAAAGCACATCGCCAACCACTGCTCCGCGCGCGTGGCCGATGTGCAGGGGACCTGTCGGATTGGCGCTGACAAATTCCACCTGAACTTTTTTCCCCGTACCGATATTCAGACAGCCGTATTTGTCCTTCTCATTCAGAACTTTACGCAGTACCTGACGCCATAAATCGTCTTTGACTACAAAATTCAGGAAACCCGGGCCGGCAATCTGTGTTTTCTCAAGAATACCTTCGGAATCCTCCAGATTTTCCTGTATAGCCTGGGCAATTTTACGGGGGTTCTGCCTGGCCTGGGATGCCAGAACCATGGCTACGTTTGTGGCATAATCACCATGATCGGGATTAGCCGGTACTTCGATTTCAATCTGCGGCAAGCGGATATCCGGCAGCAGGCCCTTTTTCGTGCAGACGGCAACAGAATTGGCGATCAGTAACGCAAGTTTGTTCTTCATGTAAAACGTAAAACCTTTCTTATAAAAAACGACAAGCGGCTTTTATCACTTGCCTCCTGTCATGGCAAGTTGAACTTATTACCATAAAAAAGTAACGTTCGCATAATATTTTCCTTATCATATTCATGAAGAGACCCTATCACCATCGGGAAAAGTCTCCTTAATAGCTGGTCATACCGGTTTGGAGCAATTGCGCCTTTGGCGTAAGAGGATCCCGGACACATTCCACTTTCCTGAAGAAACGGTATTTCTTTGCAACGGCATCCATCATCTGTTTTGAAAAATTCATTGTAAAGCCGCTCCCCGGTAATGTGACACCCAACGTCATCCCGGGCGGGAAATTTCTCGCCAAAAAACCGTTCAGATTCTGCGTGGCGGATTCTTTCCATGACAGATGCGTCACACCCTCTCCATACCAGACCCCCCATATATACACCGTGCCAATGGGATGAATAGTCTGCACTGTTGTGTTGTTCGAAATAAAAAGTACCGGTTTGGCGGTTCCATCCGCTGCTCTTCCAATGTTCAGATTCAGGTCTTCTCCATACCACCCGCACCATCTGTTGTCGGTTGTTCCGCAGGCAATTAACGAGGAGTCGCTCTGTTGCCTTGAACAGTTCGGGCAGGCATGGGCATAGACGTATACCAGGCTGTCCAGGATTCTCACCGTTGAATTTTTGGAAAACCTGAGGCTTCTGGTAAAGATACCGGCATTTTCAATGGTCAGATTGCCTGCGACTTCTAAGTTTTGCGGGGCATTAACCTGATTTGTGTCAGCATAAGCGATTGGTCCTGTCATAATGCTGCCGTTGGTTAAACTGATCCCTGCCGAACCGGTGTTAATCCGGTTTGCAGATACAATCCGGAAAGGCCTGTCTGCCGTGCCTGACACGGTGCCGTTGAGGTTCGTGATCCCGGTGGTATAGAGGGTAAAGCTTGTATTTGTGTTGTTCATGGTAACTTCGTTTGAACTGTGTACGATAAAGTTTGATGAATTGCTGACATCAAGGGCTTTATCATTATTGGTCGTATAGAATGCGAAATTTGATGCGCCCTCGAATTTCGTTTGATTAAGGTTTCCCTCCGTGAAAATTTCAACAGGCGCTCTGTTTCTTGTTCCGTCTCCCCGGATGATGACAGTTGTGGCCGCGCTGTTTAAAATAATTTGTTTGCAGGTGATGAGGTCGCTTGACAGGTTTAAGATACGACCGTGCATGTTTCCGGAAACAGGAAAAATACAGCCGCTGGTAACCGCGGGCACCGGAGGCAGGGCAGGAATGCTGACGATCGGGATTCCCAGTGCGTTATCATTTTGCCCGAAAGAAAAATCCTGACGGTGATCGGCACGGTTCCTACCATAGTCGTATTCAAGATAATCCAGCAGACTGGTGGCGCAGCCCGCCTGGTTATATTTATTAAAGCAATCCACTTTAAAAAATATTACCGACAGATCTCCCTGTCTCATATTCAAAATTGCCGGTGCTCCGAACAATCCGGCGGTCGTTCCATCCGCAGCGCCGGCGGCTGTGCATGATTTTCTTTCGTTTGATCCGGTGCGAATTGTTCCCGATGCAATAAAAGCAGGGACAAAACAGTCCGGATCGTCAGACGAGTCACAACCTGAAAGCCTGGCACCATGGTTCAAGAGGGCATTGACATTGCCCCGGACCGTGTAAAGACCTACACCGGAATAACTCTGAAATAATGCCGTTTTGATCACCCTCGAATTGTGCAATGAACCTTCTGAACTCAAAAACCAGAGGTTTCTCCCCGCGTACAGGATGTCCGTGGCATAAGCCGTATTGCGCATGGTGCCGGAAATCGATCTGTTCGCCCCGCCGGTACCCTGCCGGTTGATTTCATCAAATGCATTTAACAGTCCTGTATTGGCTGCTTTTTCAGCATGATTGTATTTTATATCCGCCGCCGTCGTCTTGAAATTAATCGCGGCAAGATACATTGCCGTTCCGCCAAGGAGCATAATGGCCAGTGAAAGGAGAAGTACCACCACAAGTGTAAATCCACTATTGTTCGAGCCAAACTTATGGACTTTTGTCTGCTTCATGCACTACCTCGCAAAATGTCTTTGAGTTTTAATGGTATTTCCGTTCGGCCCACGTACCTCCATGGTTACGACGACTCCCTGGTTCTGAATTGCGATATCAAATGATTTGACCGGAACGAGAGGCTGAAACGGTTCATGTGCCGTACAGTCAGAAGCCATGTCTGTTGCTTCCAGGTAAAGCCATCTTCTGTTTTGATCTGCGGAATTGTTCCTGCAGAAAAGCCTTACCCGATGAGGCACCCTCAAAATGATTTCACCGCCTTCAAGCTCATAAGTCGAAAGGAAATTACCCGCGTTATCTTTCAGCATTCCGTTCAGTGCCGCTGCGCTGGTGGACACAGTAGCATTGGCGGCTACTGTACCGTCTGTGCAGTCAAGTCGGTTGTCGGAAAGATCGGAAAGGGAAAAAATCAGGGGAGTATAGACAGCAGAAGATTGTTTATCGGAAAGGAACTGAGCTCCCCTCTTGATATGGTAGCAGTTTTGTCCCTTTGTACCGGTTAAACGGCAGCTTTTGATATTCATGACGGCAGGGTTCGCGACAGACGGGGTCTGAACAAATCCGCTGCCGTAAAGGTTTGCGTAGAACTGCACCTCATCACAGGGATCCGTATTTGAATCATCAAGGATGGTGATGCAAACCGTGCCGGGTGGTGGATAGGGATAGGCCGCATTGACCCGGCAGTCCTGCACTTTCGTGCACAAAGCGGTGTCCGGATTGTTGCATGGTGTGGCGGTACCCCATCTTTGAAACAGCCATTCAAGCTGGGCCATGCCCCCTTTTGAAATTTCCTTGACGTCAGAAATATTTTTGGTTTTTTGAAACACGCTGCCCGAAGTAGTAAAAATGGATGTCATCGCTGCCAGGATGAGAGTGCTCATGAGGAGGACAATTATCAATTCGACAAGATTGAACCCTCCATTACGAACTGCCGTTTTAAAGAACTTGTGCAACATCTTCACCCCTCCGGAAAGTTGCAGATTTTGTCTCTCATCTCCATCGTTCTGTTTCCCAGGCTTGATGTGGAGACCACATCTGCACAGGCACTTGTTCCGGAACCTATGGCAGGTGGCAGGGATGGAGGATTGCCTGTCATGCTGACATGCACCATTTGGCCGGCACAGGTTACCGCAATGGAGCTGACAGCGGGGTTCGCTCTTTTGGCCTCGATTCCTGAAGAGGCGGCCTGCAGCAGACACGCCCCTGTCAAATCCTGTTTCGTGTATTGCAAAAAGTATGCAATAAGCCCCTCGCTGGCAATTGCCATCAGTGCAATGAGCAGGATTGAAATCAGGGATTCAACCAGGGTAAATCCCTTTCCTGATCTTAAAATTTGATTTGCACCGCGAACCGCGGCTTTGATTATGAACATTCTCCCTTCCCCCTTTCTATTCTTATTGCGCCAAATCTGCTGATGACAACCTTGTAAAATTTTGAATCACTCATTAGACATACGTTTCCTGCATAGATGGCAAAACTGCGCGGATCAAATGCTGCACTGCTGCCTTTGATCGAAATAAAATCGTCTTCAATCGTAAAACGCTTCAGTGTGTTTCCTCTACAAGCGTCAGACCTGCTGGCGCCCATGTCGACAATGTTTAACGTTTTTTGTGCACGGTCGACGCACAACCCGATATTGGCTGTTTTTTCCATGGCCGTTAATCTGCTCCACCGGACCAGGGTTTCCATCGAGTATGCATATTCACGGTACTTATAGCTTCTGTAATAGGAAGTTAAGGAAGGAACGGCTATGGCAGACAGGATGGCCATAATACCCATAACCACCAGAAGTTCTATGATTGAAAAACCTTTGTTTAATTTTGCGGTTTTCATATCTCCACCTCATCGACGCTATTAAAACAAAAGATTCATGATAAACTTGTCCACTCGACCAGAGGAGAAAATCCATGTCCCGTGAAGGGTGAGATCAATCGATTTGTCTTTGCAGCTTTTTGACGGGAATCTTCGAAATGGCGTGAACAGTGATTTGTTCAATCGCCTCAAAACAAGAAGACTCTTCGCAACAGGCCAGAGCAGTTTTCCCGTCAGCCGGAAATACACACGTTCAGACGGATGCCTTTCGACAAATCGGCTATTTGAATATTCAGTTTTCGTTCAGTCAATTGGAGAATGAGGGTTAATATTTCATTTGGACGGGGCAGCATTACAAGATTCAAAGATTGATGTCAAGAAATTTCCGCAAAAAAGCCCCCTCAAGATGGAGGGCCTTGAGGGGGCTTGCTATATCCACAGATCATGATTTTCGCTTAAGCGGCGGTTAATGGTTTATCTTACCTTAACTTCTGTCCGCTTCTTCCTGATCTGTCTTCAATCAGGTCACAATGTTTTTCACTGCATCAATCACCGGGTTGGTGAAGAGCGCCATCAAAATCGTGTAAAGAGCAAAGGCACCAACCACTTCCGCGGTATACATCTTGTCATACTTCCTCTTCAGGCTGACCAGAATCAACCCGCCTACAATCAGGCAGCCCAGCTGGAAATACGGGAAATTCGCCGCTCCCGCTGCCGCATATTCTGCGAATCCAAAGGTTGCCGTTAAAAGAACTACTGCTGCCGCCGCTGCGATGGTTCCGAATGTCTTTTTCATGATCTGTTACCTCCTTGAGGGTTTTTGTTTTATTTGCCTTTATACTAATGAAATTTGCGTGCCAGAATCTAAAAACAGGCAAAATATTATCGTAAGATCATAATATTCAAGGTGATTTATCAATGACGGCGCTTTAGCCTCTTGATTATAAAAGGCTGTTTTCGCGTTTTCCTTCCATGAAATGTTCAAGCGGAGTGAACGAAATGTGGAATCAATATTGCTGATGATTCTGCCGCCACGTTCAAAAAAAGACGACACGTCTTGCCGTTGCTATCACAACTGATAAATGATAACTAACTTCATCGTGCAATAACCGCTGTGTTTTTGACATCAAAACATGCAAAGGAGGGCTGAATCGCCATGAAAAACATAGAACTGAAGGTCGTTGATAATATCCTGACCATCCAGGTAGATCTGACGAAAGAATTTGGTCCGTCTTCTTCCGGCAAAACCATTATCATCGCAACCACGGAAGGGAATGTGCCAATTCCCGACCATGAGGACAAGAAAATCGGATTGAACGTGTATCATAAAAAGTCATAAGTATATGACGAATACAAACGCCAAACAGGAATAATGCAGGAAGAAATCCTTCTACAACATCTCGAAGAACTGGCCGGGAAACTTGAAATCTGTGTTCGGAATGAGAACATCAGCATGGATGAATCGTCCAGCACCGGGGGACTCTGCCGCGTCGAGGGACAATACATTTTGATTCTGAATTCCAAGGCGGATGTGCAGGATAAAATTCAAGTGATGATCAAGGCCCTGCAGAATTTTGACCTGGATAAAATCTACATCAAACCGGCTGTACGCCGACTATTGGATGACCAGCAATAAACAGAAGCTTCAGGCTAGTGTAGTATTTTAGTAAAAGCTTTACATGAGTGTCATTTTAACACAGAGTGCTGTAATCCGTTTGTGACCTTAAATTATGCGCTACACTTCGGGGATAAGATAGACTAACAAACTTGCCTGCGCTTCTCTTGTCCTGTTTGAGTATAACTAAAAAAGGGAGAGAAAGTCGATGTACGCTCCCCCTCCCTGTTTATAATATCAATAAAAAGATTTTCTTAGCCAATGTACTTCAAAAGCGGATTGGCGTAAAGCACGATCAGCGCGATAACCAGCGCGTAAATCGCCAGAGATTCGATCATGGCCAGACCAACCATCATGGTGAGGAGGATCTTGCCCTGGGCTTCAGGATTTCTACCAACGGCGTTTGTTGCGCCATTCAGACCGGCGCCCATACCATTACCGGTTCCAATGGTTCCAAAAGCAATAGCGATACCAGCTGCAAGCAGAGAACAGCCAACGATGATGGCTTTTGTGTAATCAACACCCGCTGCAGGAGCCGCAGCCGCCGCTTCGGGAGCCGCCATTACAAAAGGAGCAGAAACAATCACCAACGCCATTGCCAATACGGAATAAATTAAACTTTTTTTCATTTAAAGCCTCCTGTTTTTTTGTTGAAGCAATTTAAATCACCGCAATCGTCAGGTCTGTATTTTTACCTCCTTTCCTTAAATTAACGACTGCCGGTCATTTTAGTCCTTTTTAACGATCCATGAACCGATTGTCAAGAAATATTTACAAAATTTTTTTCACAAAGGCTTGTCTTGATTTTATAATGCAGGCAGGATAAAAGAAGCAGTCATGAAAACATTAACAATACCGGAGAAAAATGCATTAAAGTTCCTCCAGAAGGACCTGCCGATCATCGACAGGCCGTTTACACAAATCGCCGATGCCTGCGGTCTGACAACTATTCAGCTATTTGAGCTGTTAAAAGAACTCTCTGCGGAAGGAATCCTGAGAAAATTCGGAGCGATCCTGCGTCACCAGAAAGCGGGCTACCACAAAAACGCGCTTGTCGTTTGGTCGGTACCGCCCGACGCAATAGAAGAAGCCGGGCAGGCATTTTCCTCATTATCTTTCATAACCCATTGTTATGAAAGATGTCCCGCTTTTCAAAATAAATATAATCTTTTTACCATGCTGCACACTCAGAATGACGGTATCGGTTCCCTGATCGACACGATGAGTCAGCAGATCTCCTGTAATGATTATCTTGTCCTGGAAAGCCTTCAGGAATACAAAAAAACATCACCGGAGTATTTTTGATGACCCCGACAAATGAAAATCTTTTTGAAGCGGCCGGCCGGGTAATCGCCGGAGGCGTGAATTCACCTGTCCGTGCGTGGAAATCGGTAGGGGGTGACCCCGTTTTTGCAAGCCATGCAAAGGGCAGCCGGATCTACGATTCCACGGGCAAAGAATACATCGACTACGTTCTTTCCTGGGGGCCGATGATTCTAGGACACGCCCATCCGGATGTCATTGACGCCATCTGCCAGGCCACCCGTCATGGAACCAGTTTCGGGGCGCCGACAGATGCCGAAACGCAAATGGCAAAGCTGATCAGCGAAGCTATACCATCCATTCAAAGGGTACGAATGACCAGTTCGGGAACGGAAGCGGCCATGACGGCCGTGCGTCTGGCCCGCGGGCACACGGGGCGAAAAAAGATTATAAAATTTGACGGGTGCTATCACGGTCATACCGATTCCCTGTTAATCAAGGCCGGTTCCGGCGTCACAACGCTGGGGATTCCCGGCTCCCCGGGGATTCCCGAAGAACTCGCAAAACTGACACTGAGCCTGCCCTACAATGATCCATCCGCACTTGAAGAAGCCTTTCAATGCTATACCGATCAATTGGCCGCCGTCATCGTGGAGCCGGTTGCCGGCAATATGGGCGTTGTCGTGCCGCAGGAAGGTTTCCTGAAAAAACTGCGCGAACTGACGTCTGAAAACGGCACGGTTCTTATTTTTGACGAAGTCATCACGGGATTCCGCTTTTTCTTTGGCGGATACCAGAACCTGATTGGCATTGAGCCTGATCTGACATGTCTGGGGAAAATTATCGGTGGCGGACTGCCGGTGGGCGCCCTGGGCGGTAAAAAGGAAATCATGGAGCAACTTGCGCCGACGGGTGATGTCTATCAGGCGGGAACGCTATCCGGCAACCCTTTGGCCATGAGTGCCGGCATTGCCACCCTCAAGATTTTGCAATGGAAAGCGGCTTCCTACAAATCAATGTCTGACCTGGCCGATGGCCTTTGCCAGGAAATGGAAAAACTCTTTGCAGGACATGGCATCGCCGCCTGTATCAACAGAATCTATTCGATGTTCACCGTTTTTTTCCAGGAAGGACCGGTAAACGATCTGAACAGCGCGTTGAAATCAGACACCGGCCTTTATGCACGTTATTTCCACGGCATGCTCAAAAACAGGATATGGCTGGCACCGTCTCAATTTGAGGCCGGTTTCCTCTCTTTTGCCCACACAGCAGAGGATATGGAACGGACACTGGATGCCTGCTCCAAAACATTGAAGAATCTGTGACCAGTGCATTGACAAGTGACAATCAATACGATAATAGGTCATGCCGTTTCACATAAAGGTGCGGGAATCGAGGAATATAAATGAAAAAATCTCTGAAAGCCCAGTCATTTTACGCCGGAAAAAATAAAATTGCCATCGTCGGCCTTGGATATGTCGGCCTGCCACTGGCCGCCCATCTTTCACGTCATTTTACAGTGATTGGTTTTGATATCAGCGAGGCCAATGTCGCCGAATTGAAAAAAGGCCACGACCGGACGATGGAACTGTCCGACGGAGAATTAAAAAAGGCAAACATTCACTTCACGTCCAAACCGGCAGACCTTGCCGGTTGCAAACTTTTTATCGTAGCCGTTCCAACACCGGTTGACCACTTTCACGTTCCCGATCTCGGCGCGATGGAAAATGCTTCGGCCATTATCGGCAGGCATCTTACAGCGGGTTCCTGTGTGGTCTATGAGTCCACTGTTTACCCCGGTGTTACGGAAGACATCTGCGTCCCCATCCTGGAGCGTGAATCCAAACTGAAATTGGGCAGGGACTTTACAGTCGGCTACTCCCCCGAACGCATCAACCCGGGGGATAAAGTCCACACAGTAAGCAATACGGTCAAGATCATTTCCGCATCCGATGCTGAAACACTGAACCTGCTCGAAGGAATCTACGGAGCCGTGGTGAAGGTCCGCCTGCACCGGGCATCTTCCATCAAGGTCGCGGAAGCCGCCAAGGTCATCGAAAACACGCAGCGTGACATCAATATCGCGCTGATGAACGAGTTGGCTATCATCTTCAACAAAATGGGTATCGACACCCTCGAAGTCCTGGAGGCTGCCGGAACAAAATGGAACTTCCTTAATTTTCGTCCGGGCCTGGTGGGCGGCCATTGCATCGGAGTTGATCCATACTATCTGACGTACAAAGCCGAAAGCATCGGTTATCGTCCCGAGGTCATTCTTTCGGGACGCAGGATCAATGACAACATGGGCAAGTATGTTGCAGAACGAACGGTCAAGATGCTGATAGCTGCCGATATCCAGGTAAAGAAAGCCCGCGTGGCTATCCTGGGACTGTCCTTTAAAGAAAATGTTCCCGATTTGCGAAATACACGGGTTGTTGATATTATCAACGAGTTGAAAGACTACGGTGTGACCGTCATGGCACATGATCCGCTGGCTATCCCTGAGGAAGCACGTGAACACTGCGGAATTGAGCCGGTGTCGTTGAAAGCGATAAAGGACGTGGAAGCGGTAATTCTTGCTGTGGCACACCGCGAATACATGGAACTGGGCATCGAAAAAATTGCTTCCCTGTGCCGTAAAAACAGACCGATTCTTCTCGATATCAAGGCCGTCTTTGAGCCTGTGCAGGCAAAGTCACTGGGCATCAATTACTGGAGACTATAAAAAGGTTCAAGGGGCGCTTCGACAGGCTCAGCGACCTAAGGGACGAGGAAAAAGGAAAGAGGATATTTATGAAGAAAGCATTTATTACCGGAATCACAGGGCAGGATGGATCGTATCTTGCACAGCTCCTTTTAGAAAAGGGATATGAAGTTCACGGTTTGATTCGCCGCTCCAGCACTTTCAACACGGACCGGATCGATCATCTGTATCGGGATTCCCACGAACCGGACGCAAAATTATTTCTGCATTATGGTGACCTGAGTGTTTCCGGGCAACTCATGGATCTGCTTTCCGCCATCAATCCCGATGAAATTTATCATTTAGGCGCACAAAGCCACGTACGTGTGAGCTTCGACATGCCTGAATACACCGGAGACATCACTGGATTGGGAACGCTTAGGATCCTGGAATCCATCCGGAAAACCGGTATCAAGACAAAATTTTATCAGGCATCCTCCAGCGAAATGTTCGGCGCCGCACCGCCGCCGCAAAGTGAAAACACACCGTTTCAGCCGCGCAGTCCCTATGCCGCCGCAAAAGTTTACGCCTATCATATTGTACAGAACTACCGCGACGCCTACGGTATTTTCGCTACCAACGGTATCCTGTTCAACCACGAATCGCCGAGGCGCGGCGAAACCTTCGTGACCCGAAAAATCACCCGTGCGGCAACGCAAATCAAACTGGGCATCCGGGACAAGCTCTATCTGGGCAATCTCGATGCAAAAAGGGACTGGGGCTTTGCCGGCGACTTCGTGGAAGCGATGTGGCTGATGCTCCAGCAGGAAAAACCGGATGACTATGTCATCGCAACCGGTGAAACTCACTCCGTACGGGAATTTGCCGAAAAGGTCTTTGCCAAGCTGGATCTTGATTACGCCCGACACGTCGCGATCGATCCCCGGTATTTCCGTCCCACAGAGGTTGACGTTCTGCTGGGTGACGCCTCCAAGGCGAGAAAAGCACTGAGCTGGGAGCCAAAGGTTACATTTGACCAGCTCGTTGATATGATGGTCGCGGCTGATCTGGAATTGGCCAAAAAAGAAAAGACCTTGCTGGATGCAGGTTATTCCTGTGCAAATGTTGAAAGAATCAGTTAATATAAAATTCAAGAGGAGTAAAAATTGCTTGCCGATAAAAGAATAACCGTCACAGGAGGCAAAGGATTTCTGGGGCAGCACCTGATCAGGAAACTTGCTGATTACAGCTGCCGTAGCATTGATATTGCTGATCTGCCCCAATACAATCTCACGGATCTGGAAGATATTCGCCGCATGTTTGATGACACCAAACCGGACATCATCATTCACCTTGCCGCAAAAGTGGGTGGCATTGGCTTTAACCAGGAAAAACCAGCAGAACTTTTCTATGACAACCTTATCATGGGCACCCAGCTGATTCATGAGGCCTATCTGCGTAAAATTGAAAAATTCGTAGCACTGGGAACCATCTGCGCTTACCCCAAATTTACCCCGGTGCCCTTTAAAGAAGAGGATCTCTGGAACGGATATCCAGAAGAAACCAACGCCCCTTACGGACTGGCCAAAAAAATGATGCTGGTGCAGTCCCAGTCTTATCGTCAACAATACGGTTTTAACTCCATTTTCCTCCTGCCGGTCAATCTTTACGGTCCCGGCGATAATTTCGATCCCCGTTCATCCCATGTCATTCCGGCATTGATCAAAAAATGTTTTGATGCCATCGATAACCATTCAGATTCACTGGAAGTATGGGGAACAGGACGTGCAACCAGGGAATTTTTCTATGTGGAAGATGCGGCTCAAGCCATTTGCATGGCCGCCGATCTGTACGAAAAAAGTGAACCGGTAAACATCGGGGCGGGATATGAAATTTCCATTGGGGAACTCACTGAACTCATCGCCCGACTGTCCGGTTTCAAAGGCAAGATTGTCTGGGACTCCTCTAAGCCCGATGGCCAGCCCCGCCGTCAGCTCGACACCTCCAAAGCATTGAAAGAATTCGGATTCAAGGCAACAACCAACTTATCAACCGGGTTGCAAAAGACAATTGAATGGTACAGGCAAAACCGGCATCTTTTAAATAAAAAATGAACGGCAGTCATGTTTTTGATTGACTTTGCCCATCACGCATGTTAAGGATCGCATCACTAAATGGATAGCGAAACCAAAAAATTGAGCATCCAGATGGCTTACGCCAGCAGCATTGGAATCGCAATGGTTCTGGCGATTTTTGGCTGCCTCCTTTTAGGAACTTGGTTGGACAGGAAATTTGACTCCGGCTATGCTTTTACGGTCGTCTTTCTTGCGATCGGTATTTCGGCCGGTTTTCGTAACATTTATGTTTTAATAAAAAGAAATTTCACGGATGAAGAATTCATCATAAAGAGTTTGAAAAGTGAACCCCATCGTCAAAGACCCGCTCCAAAGAAAACTTGAAATCGCCAACTGGATCATTCTGGCAATTCTATTCATTCCCTCTCTGTTTTTCGCTCCGTTTAAGTTTTCCCTGGGAATTCTTCTTGGCGGCTTTATCAGCATTCTTAATTTTCACGGCATGGAATACGGCCTGCAGAATCTCTTTAAAAATCTTTCCGGAAATGTGAAACGACCAACCATGATGAAGTATTACATCCGTCTGGCGCTGACCGGCGTGGTCGTATATTTTCTGCTTGCCGCCGATACGGTTCATGTCGTCGGACTACTCATTGGACTTTCCGTGGTTGTGATTAATGTCACTTTCACTGTGATCACAACACTGGCAAAAAAAAACTTAATTGAGGAGGTTAGTTAGACACAAATGGAACCCCTAATATTCTTCCATACTTCTTGGTTGCACGATATGGGCATTAATATGACCATCGTTTTCAACACTCTCTTCGTGATGCTGATATTGGCCGTACTCTCGTTTCTGGCCACCCGTAACCTTCAGGTCTATCCGGGCCGCATACAAAATGTGATGGAAGTAATCGTGGATGGCCTTCATTCCCTGCTGGTCGATACCATGGGAGAACACGGGAAGAAATTTTTCCCCCTGATTGCCACACTGGGATTGTTTATTTTAACAAGCAACCTCATTGGAATCATTCCCGGATTTGAATCACCCACGGCCAACATCAACACGAACCTGGCCATGGCGCTCGTCGTCTTTTTCTCCACGCATGTCGTCGGCGTCATCACGCACGGTTTCAAATATTTCAAACAATTCCTGGGACCTGTCTGGTGGCTGATTCCGCTGATGCTGCCGATTGAAGTCATCAGTCACCTGTCGCGTCCATTGTCCCTGACTTTCCGTCTCTTCGGCAACATAGCCGGTGAAGACATCGTTCTTCTGGTTGTCCTTCTTCTGGTACCTCTGATTGTTCCGCTGCCCATTATGTTTTTGATGATCTTTACGTCGGTTGTCCAGACGCTGGTTTTCATGCTTCTGGCGATGATGTATATAGGCGGCGCGATGGAAGAAGGCCATTAACACCAAACGGGATTTGGCAAAACAAATCGTGCTAACCAACCCGGAAGCTTATTGATATTCGATTTAAAAAGCAGCTGACTGCAAGCGTAATCAGCTGCTTTTTTCTTTTTCATTGAATCTCTCTAACCATTTATTTTATAAAAGGATGTTTTAAAAATCACATCTGGTGCTTGACGACATGGATCAATCGTAATATTGACCACAGGGACAATTTTTTACGGAGTATTTATGCATAGTTTAGGAATCAATATCGGATCGTCAAACGTAAAAGCGGCCATGCTGGAGGGGGATCGCATCGTTTGGAGCGCCGTTGAACCTCATGAAGGCAATTTTCTTGACACTCTCAACAAGATGCTCTCCGCCAACAGCATACCATCAGATACGAAAGCCCTGGTTACCGGTACCGAGGGTCGCCATCTATTGAATATCAGCAGTGTGATCGAACCCCTTTGCATTGAGGAAGCCCTGCAAAAAATCAATCACCAAATCGACGCCCTGGTTTCCCTGGGCGGAGAAGATCTGGTTGTCTACACCATCGACAGCAACAACAAAATCATCACCAGCTTCTCGGGTAACAAGTGCGCCTCGGGAACCGGAGAATTTTTCAAACAGCAGCTGGCGCGGATGAATATGAGACTGGGCGATATCAACAGCATTCCTGATGACTGCCGCGTCCTGAAGCTATCCTCGCGCTGCTCGGTCTTCATGAAAAGCGACTGCACGCACCGGCTCAACAAAGGTGAAGCCACTACCGGCGATATCGTACTGTCGCTGAGCGATGTCATGGCCGTTAAAGTCATCGATTTTCTCAAAAGAGCGAAAATCGAAAAAGGAACCGTGCTGCTTGTTGGCGGGGTAACGCAAAACCAATACATCCTGCGCTTTATCCGGGAGCGAATGCCGCAAATCGAATTCATCGTTCCCCAAGAGGCACCGTATTTCGAGGCTTATGGCGCAGCCCTGATGGCGGAAATCTCCGGAAGTGTCTTACCGTCTGCAGAAAAGTTATTCAAAAGCAGCCAGATTCAGTTTAAGAGATTCAAAAGCCTGCAGACGGCTCAGGGCCGGGTCACGTATCTCCCTTCCCAAAAAGGTAAAGTCGTAGCCGGTCGTGAATACATTCTTGGTGTGGACGGCGGCTCGACCACAACCAAAGCCTGCCTTATCGACATCGAAACCAACGAGATTACCGCGTCCTTTTATGGACGGACGCACGGCGATCCTGTCCGTTCCCTCAAGAACTGCCTCGTGCAAATGAAGAAGCAGATTCGTGAAGACATTGGCAACGGAAAAATCAATATCAACCTGGCCGCCACGACCGGTTCATCGCGCGAGATCCTCGGCGTTTTTCTCGAAACACCAGGCGTCTATAATGAAATCATCGCGCACGCCGTAGGCACCACATTTTACCGGGACAACATCGACACGATTTTTGAAATCGGAGGCCAGGATGCCAAGTATGTCTCTCTCAAAAACAAGGTCCCGATCGATTACGCGATGAACGAAGCCTGTTCTGCAGGAACCGGTTCATTCCTCGAAGAATCTGCGCAGGGAGATCTGAACATCCCGGAAGCCGACCAGATCGGCGATATCGCACTGGCGGCAAAGGAGCCTCTGAAATTCGGCGAGCACTGCTCCGCTTTCATCAATTCGGATATCCGTAATGCCATTCAGCAGGGAGCGTCCCGGGAAGACATCACCGCCGGAATCGTCACCTCGATTGTATCCAATTATCTTAACCGCGTCGTGGGCAACCGGACCATCGGCAAAAACATTGTTCTTCAGGGCGGCGTCGCCAAAAACAAGGCCGTCCCGCTGGCCTTTGCCATGCTGCTTGATAAAGACATCCTGGTTCCACCGGACCCGGAGTTAATGGGCTGTTTCGGCGTCGGAATTCTTGCCAAACAAAAAGTTGCGGAAGGATTTCTGGCCAAGTCCAGCTATGACATCGATCAGATTCTGGCCACGGATATCGTCTATGAAAAGGAATTCCAGTGCAAAGCATGCGATAATTTCTGTCCTATTCGTATTCTAAATGTCAACGGCCACAAGTACATGTTCGGCGGCCGTTGTAACAAATACGCCAACATCCGCAAGAAAAAAGTTTTCAACGAGGCCGAAGTCACCGACTACATTGAAAAACGAAATGACATCTTGTTTAAAGAATGCGCCCCCGACCCCGCCACACTGGTTAAGAAAAAGGATTTCATCGTCGGCATTCCGCGCTGTTTTTCCATTTACACGCTTTGGCCATTCTACTCCTGGTTCTTCCATACTCTGGGGATAGAAACTTTTGTATCCCAGGAAATCTCCCACGAAGGAACAGCACGCGTTGAAAGCAGTTATTGCTTCCCGGCAGAAATCGCACACGGCGCTGTTCAGGACATTTTAAACCGTAATATCGATTATGTGTTCCTGCCCCATTTCCGGGATATGGACAGTTATGAGAAAACGGTTCATGCCAATTTCTGCCCGATCACACAGGCCCTGCCCTATTATATCAAGAAAGCCTTTCCGGAGATTCCGGAGAATCAATATCTGACACCGGTCGTCAGTTTCATGTACGGGACAAAAAAAGCCGCCGAGCCGTTCATTGAGATGGCCGTATCACTTGGATTCAGTGAGGCCGAAGCGAAAAACGCATTCACTGTGGCACACAAAAAACAGATGGAGTGCTTTGACAGATTCACAGAGCTTGGCAAACAGGCTCTGGAAGAGGCACGACGTGCCGAACGCCCGGTCATCGCGATCCTGGGACGCCCCTACAACTCCTTTACCGCAGACGCCAATATGGGTATTCCCCGGAAATATACCTCCCGGGGCTATTCGATCATCCCGTTTGACATTCTTCCTTTTGCTGATCAGGCCATTTATCCCAACATGTACTGGTATTACGGCCAGCAGGACATGAAGGCCGGCACGCTTCTGAAAAATGAAGACAATATTTTCGTAACCTATATTTCCAATTTTTCGTGCGCACCTGATTCTTTCATGCTGCATTATTTGAAGTGGATCATGGGCACCAAACCGTTTTTAATCCTGGAGCTGGATTCCCACACGGCCGATGCCGGCGTCGATACGCGCATTGAAGCCTTCCTGGACATCATCGAAGGCTACCGTTCCAAGCTGACCGAGATCCGCGAGGAACGGTACGACAACGGCCTTCGCTTTATCAACAATCCGGGAGAAGAGATTCACATTAAAAACAATTTCACCGGCGAAAAAATCCCGATTAAGAACAACCCCCGGGTTGTCCTGCTCCTGTCCAACATGGGCAGGCTCTCCGCTGAACTGGTCGGGGCCACCCTTCGCGGGCTCGGTCTCAACACGAAAACCATGCCTGTCCCCGATATCTACACCCTGCAGATGGCGCGCAATCACGCCTCCGGCAAGGAATGCCTGCCGTCGCACCTGGTTCTGGGAAGCGCGTTGAAATATCTGTCTTCCGATCAGTACCGAAAGGATGAGATCTATATCCTGTTTGTCCCCACCACGACGGGACCCTGCAGAACCGGACAGTATTTTGTGTTTTACGAAAATCTTTTCAAGGATCTGCGCCTGGAGAACGTTGTCGTGTTTACCATGGATTCGGACAATTCCTACACGGAACTGGGAACGGAATTTACCAAGTACGCCTGGTGGGCGGCCGTGATCGGGGACTATATGAAAGATGTGGAAACCTCTCTCAGGACGTGTGCCGCCGATCCTGTGGAAGCCATGAAGGTTTATGACCAGGTCTGGCAAAAAATGATCAGCGTCGCGGAACAGGATATCACCAAAGTTCTGCCTGTTCTGAAGGATATCGCTGATACGATCTCCGGAATCCCGCTTGCCAGAAAGATGGAAGACTGCCCCAAAGTCCTGATCGTAGGAGAGATCTATGTCCGGCGTGATGATTTTGCCGTGGATGAATTAATCCAGCAGTTCAGCCGTCACGGCATTGTGGGCAAGGTATCGAATGTTGCCGAATGGTTTTATTACTGCGACTTCGTAAGGCATTATGAACTCAAGAAAAAGCTGAAACTTGCCCCGTGGTACCGGCGTCCGTTTACCAGGGAGTTCCGGGATATCATCGATTGGAGAATCGAACATGTCTACAAAAAACATGTGGAAAAAAATGTCCGCGAAACCCTAAACTCAACCGGACTCGTGCCGCACACACCGCACGACATGAACAAAATCATGAAAAACGCTGAAAAGCATTTCGCAAGCCATGAACTGCATTCAGAAATCTGCATTTCCAGCGGAGTAGCCGCCACAGCCATGATGGACGGCTATTCGGGGATTGTCAACATTTCACCCTTCGCCTGCCTGATCGGCCGCGTCATCGAAGGACTTTATACCCCCTGGGCACGGGAAAGAAAATACCCGACCATCTCGATTGAAATTGACGGGAACCTTCTGCCGCCCAATGTGCTCTCCAAGCTCGAAATCTTCATGCTCAACGTCAAACGCTTCCGGGGCAAGGGAGACAGCCATTCGATGGTGGAGCATGAAGGGAAAACCCATGCAGCCATTGACCGGAAAATTATCCGTTGATTCCGCTAAAAAAGCCTCCCTGGAGGGAAACCCCGGGGAGGCTTTTCAATAGAAATTCTGTGACAATACTTGTCGAAAACTAACCCTTCTTCGGTGTTTTCAGCAACGCCACCGCAAGCACCAATCCAACAACCGCAAGCACTGCCGTAGGGTAAAAGGCGTAAGTGTACGTTCCGAAGACATCCTTGGCCTGACCGGAAATAATACCACCAATGATGGCGCCCAAACCATATGCGAAAAAGACCACTCCGTAATTCTGTGCGTAATTCTTCATGCCGAAAAATGAAGCCGTCGCAGTCGGCGCAATTGCCAGCCAGCCGCCCAGCCCCAGCCAGAATCCGATGAAGCTGATCGTGTAAAGCATCGTATCGCCTTCCTTGGCCGTAATCATAATAATGGAAACGATGAGAATCATCAATAGATTGAGAATTGCGGCATTGCGGGGCGTAATCTTGTCCGTCAAAAAACCAAACAGCGGACGCCCGACGGCGTTGAAGATAGCGAAAATACCAACCAGAGTGGCGGCTGTCTCACCGGAAATCTTGATGATTTCGTTGCCAACCGGTTTGGAAATACCGATGGCCATCAATCCTGCGACGCATCCGATAATATAGCACAAGAACAATCCCCAGAATGCGCCGGTTTTCATCATTTCGCCCGAGGTAAAATCGGAAGCGGCAACGGTTCCTGCAGCGGGTTTCCAGCCCGCTGGGACCCAGCCTGAGGCAGGAAAACGAAATGGCAAACTCAGAACAACAAGAATAATGCCGAAAGCGATACCAAAATACATAAAGGTTGTCGACAATCCAACGGATGGAATCAGGGCGTTGGCGACCTTTCCGGTAATCAGGGCCGATCCCCCGAAACCCGCCAGCATCAGACCCACGGCAAGACCTTTTTTGTCCGGAAACCATTTGGCTCCCATGGATACCGGGCAACCATAAACCAGGCCGACTCCTGATCCGGCAATCACTCCATATGTTAAAGTCAGCATCCAGATATTTGAAGCAAAGGCGGAAAGAAGCCAGCCAAGTCCGACAATAATGCCGCCGATCATTCCCAGTTTACGCGGTCCCAGTTTTTCCATAACCCGTCCGCCGAAAAACATCAGAACTGAGAAAAAAGCCAGGAAAACCATGAAAGGCAGATTGGCCTGAAAGGCTGAAATACCGGCAAACGCCTCCTTGACCGGTTTCAGAAAGATACTGTAAGCATAAACCGCTCCCAGACAAACATTCATCACAATCCCCAAGACCACAAATAACCACCTGCCGCTTGCGGCAGGTAAACCAAAAACCTTATCATCAGAACCCATTGGCAACCCTCCTTATAAAATCGGAAAAATTACAGATTTTGCGTTTTTATAGGTTAATGTTTCAAGTGTCAATAAAAATATCAAAAAAAATGTCATGAAAATTCAATCTTTTTGGATCGTTTTATGGTAAAAAAAAGCACAAACTGAAGGAGCCTGATTTTTGAAGGAAAAGAAAATCACTATGACCGGAATCATCCTCGCTGGCGGCAAAAACACCCGCATGGGGGTGAATAAGGCGTTTCTGGAAATCAACGGCACCCGCATGATTGACAAGACCATAGACATCTACAGCCGGCTGTTTTCTGAAATCCTGATCATCACGAACGACCCTCTGCCCTACCTTGAATTTACCCGTGCGGCCATCGTTACAGACATCTACAAAGGCAAAGGTCCACTGGGAGGAATTTACACAGGTCTGTTTTATTCAAAAAATCCTCACGTTTTTGTCAGTGCTTGCGACATGCCCTATCTGAACGGGGACTTTATCGAGTACCTGGCAGGACTTACCGGCAAACATGATGTCATCGTTCCCGAACTCGCTGAAGGCTATCAACCGCTGCACGCAGTCTATTCACGCAACTGCCTGCCTTCCATCAAACGC
>Ga0209719_1001108_pt1 | contig 34942 bp, 28 predicted proteins | sample AD_JPNAS2_MetaG_FD_184421 | JGI IMG/M metagenome (GOLD analysis project Ga0209719, IMG submission 184421) | Active sludge microbial communities of municipal wastewater-treating anaerobic digesters from Japan - AD_JPNAS2_MetaG (SPAdes) (version 2) | ecosystem: Engineered > Bioreactor > Anaerobic...
GTTTGGGGATGCCGGTCAGGCGGATTACGACACGGACGGCGCGGTTCTGAACCTCCAGACCACGGACACGGTGGATCATCCGGAGTACGGCGGGGATGACCGCATTACCTCGGGCGACGGAAACAACCTGATCCTGGCGGGGATGGGGGCCGACACAGTCACGGAAGGAAACGGGACGGGCGTCATCCTCGGCGACAACGGCACGATTCTTTACGAAGGTCCGACCGGCAACCTCCAGATCAGCCAGGTCGTCTCCACGCTGCCGTCCAGCGGCGGCGGGGATACGTTGACGTCCGGAAGCGGCGATAAATACGTCATCGCCGGGGTCGGCGCAGACACCGTCGCGACGGGGAGCGGGAACGACATCATCCTGGGTGACAACGGGATCATCCTCTCCGGCCCGGACGGGATTGTGGACCTCGTCCAAAGCACCTCCCCCACGATCGGGGCGGCGGATGTGGTTACGGCCGGTGAAGGAAACAATATCCTGATCGGAGGGACGGGCGCCGACCGGATGAGCAGCGGCTCGGGGAAGGATATCCTTCTCGGCGACGGAGGGCAGGTCACCTTCTCGGCCGGAATGTTGCTATACATCGAAACGATCGACAATTTCATTGGGGGAAACGACTTCCTGGACGGCGGGCCAAACGAGGACATATTGTTCGGCGGTGCCGGCAACAATACCTTTGTCGGCACGCTGGCCGACGACGTCATGGTGGGGTCCTACGGGCGGGTCACCTTCGAGGGAGGCGCCGTCGACATGGTGATCCGACTCGATTCGACCGACATCATCGCAAACACGATGACGGACCTCCAGGGCGGAAAGAGCGCCGTGCGCGATATGGTACCGGAAGCGGTGTACGGGGAGGACGATGAGGAGTGGGGGACAGGCCTTGTCGGCGAGGATGCGCAGTACGCGGCCTTCTACCCGGAAAACCGCGGATACGAAAGCGTGGGCACGGGGGGTGTCGCCGGTTCCGGGATGATGGAGCGCGGGACGCCCGGCGTGCTTTCGGCATCGAACAATCATCACGGCGATGACCTGTCCGAAGAGAGGGGAGAAGCCGGGCCATCGGTGATGGAACCGGAGGAACAGCCGGCCGCCGGAGAAACGGAGGCGCGGGCGCCGCGGGAGGAAATGATCGAAGGGCAGCCTTCCGGCTCCTCCGGAGAACGGCCGGCGGCATCTTCCCAGGCGGAAGATCAACTGGTTGAAGAACCTTCCGGCCTGGACGAAGGCGGCACCAAGAGCGATCCCAACGCCGGAAACACCGGCGGCATCGACAGCGCCGCGGGGAAAGCGATTGCCGGCCTGATGGGATGGAAGATCATCTCCGGAGGGGACTTGGACAAGAGCAGCATCGTGAATACAAAATCGTTCGAACGGCTTGCGAAGAAGCAGGAAGACAAGCGGTACAAGCGTTGGAAGAACGCCGGGTCCTGGCAATAGGGTTCAACACCTGTCGCCGATCGCCCCGCCCGAAAGGCGGGGCTTGTTTTTCGTGGTACGCGAGCAGCGGACGGCGTCCGAGAGGGCAGGATTGGCTGGAAATCTGAGGGCAGAGATCATTCAGGTCCACACCGAACCCGGGGAGTTCCATTTTCTCGTGAGGGGAAGGCCCGTCGAGGGGAACGGCTCCCCCCTAACGGTCGGACCGGTCGACAGAAGGATCATTCTCAGCCCGTCGACTGCGAAGGGTCTGGTTCGTCTCCTGGAAGCGGCTCTGAGAGACTACGAGACGGCGCACCGCCCTGAATCGGCTCCGGATCAATCAACGGTTGAGGGCGGTCGTGAGCCGGGACAGACGGGCCGGCGGTCGATTCTGGAATCCGTGCGGGGGGAGGAAGCCCGTCGTCTCATCCAATCGCTCGACGGTCTCGGTGTTCACTATGGATTCGAGCAGTCCTTCAAGGTGCTTCCCGGGCTGATTCTGGGAAACCGGTTCCTGGCCGGTTTCAACAGGGACAGCGTGCGGCAGGGGCTGGACGAAAAGATGGAGGTCATTTGCCGCAAGTTGGGCATGCCCGAAAGCCAAATGGGGGAATTCATCCGGGGCTTTCCGGAGGCGAATATTCTTCTCTTTGGCTATGAACAGGGTGAGAAGGAGTCGGTCTACAAGGCCTACCTTGAATTCGGCCGCGAGTTCGAGCGGATCTCCCGAGAGAATCCCTCGAATCGCTCCCCGTTTCTCATTCACCGCGGTTTCAAATGGGATATCGCGGACAAAGCCCGGCACACGACCGCGAATTACATGTGTTATCCCCATCGATCGGTCGAGGAGCTTCTCGGGAGACTGTCGGATGTTTTCTACAGCGGAACGCCCGGGATGCCGTTCGACATCGTCCGGGGCCTTGTGGAGCTGGCTTCGGCAAGGATGCGCCCGGATGAGTTCCTCTACCTGGAAGTGGCGGAGGAGGGCAATGCCCGGCTGTCCTTCGATGTCAACATGTATCGGGCGAACCTGCGTGTCAGCGAGCTCTACCCGCTTCTCATGGCGATGTGCCGATACTTTTCGGTTCCCCTGGCGGATTTCCACCGGATTTATGAATCCGTAAAAGACCTGATCTTCGGCCATATCTCAGGCGGGGTCGATCGCCACGGACGAGACTTCCTGACGGTCTATTACGGCGTGAAGGGGAGTACCCTGTAGGCTACCGGGTCGGCGACGCGGGGAGGGCGCAGAAGCCGATCCGTTCTTGGATGATACGGTACGGCGACCTCTCCGATGGAAAGGATGTGCGGGCAGGTGGTGGAGCGGGATGTGAAGACAGGGCGCGTCGATCTATCGAAATACCTCGTGATCTCCGTCTGGTTCGGCTGCAATAACGATTGCACGATCTGTATGCTGTCCGACCTCAAGCGCAGCCTGCCACCCATCGGATTCGAGAAGTTCTCTCAGGTCGTCAGCGACGTCGTGGAACACCGGCGTTTCGACAACCTGATCCTTTCCGGGGCGGAGGTGACCACCTTTGACGATCTGGAGCGGTATGTCCGTTTCGCGGCGTCCTTCGGATGGTTTCAACGGATCCAGATCCAGACGAACGGACGCCGACTCTCCGATCGCCGCTATCTCGATCGACTGGTCGCCTGCGGCGTGAATGAATTTTTCGTCAGCCTGCACGGGTTCGACGAGGTCCACGACGCACTCACCCGGCGGCCGGGATCGTTCCGGGAAACCCTTGCCGGGCTTCGGAATCTGGAAGGACTGACGGATGTGAACGTGATCAGCAACACCGTCCTCAACCGAACCAACGTTCACCAGATCGCCGAATTGCTGCATTTTCTATCCGGCCTCAGGATCGGCGAACTGCATCTCTGGAATCTCTTCCCCATGGAGGAGACCGATCGGCGCGATCTCGTGGTCAGCATCCGGGAGTTTGCGCGTCTCCTGCCGGACCTCCTCGCACGCCTGAAGCCGGCGGGGAAGCCGATCGTCTTGAAAAGTTTTCCCGAGTGCCTCGCGGCCGGTTCGCCCGCCGTCTTCGACGACTGGTTCCCCGTGACGGTTCTCCCCAACCGGTTCTGGGAGGAATTCCAGCGGAGCGGTTTCGGAACCTGCATCTACCGGGATCGGTGCGCCGCCGCCGAGACCTGCTGGGGGCTTTCCCGCGCCTATCTCCGGAAGTACGGGGACGAGCGTGACATCCTGGCGCCTGTCGGACGAAAGGAACGCCCGGCTGACGGGCGGCCCCGGGAGGCGATTCCATGACGAGACGAGAGCGGATGACGGACCGCGATCTTTTCTTCAACTACTGCCTGTGGGCGTATGAGCCGGTCGCCCCGTGGCAGGACAAGTGGCGTTCCGCCAATCTGCTGTTCCATTCCTTCGAGCGTGCGGGAGCCGACGATCGGATGTTCGACTTGGTGGAGCGCCTCCGGGGGACAGTCGGCCCGTCGATGACCGTCTGGGGGGTGAAGTGGGCGGGCGGGAAGATCGGATGGGAGTACTACTTCTACGATTACCGGCGGCGGGAGCGGGAACGGTCCGCGGCGAAGGTTCTCCAGGGGATGGCGCCGCTCGTCCGATCCAGCGTGAGGCTCAACGAAAACCATCATTACTTCATGTTTTCCCTCGACATCGATGACGCCCTGGTCACCGGGGCGCGGAGCGTGGACGAGATCCACATGTACATCGGCAATCCGGGCAGCGACGTTTCCTCCGGCATTTGCTACGCCGTCACCCCGGCCGGATCCCGGCTGGAAAATTTTTACTTCTTCTTCGACGCCCGAAGACACCGGGAGGACATCCTGAACAAGATCGCCTGCTCCGCCCAGATCGATCAGGGGGCCGTCGAACTCGGCGAGATCTACCGGCCGGAACTCCGGGACTGCCGGACGATCTGCCTGGCGAACAAACAGCGGACCGACTGCATCTACTTCTCCGGCATCACCGTGGATCAGCTTATTTTCTTTTTGAACTGGCTGGACTACCCGCGATCGCTATGTTCCCTCGTGGAGCGGAACCGGTCCCGGCTGGATCATCTGCTGTACGATGTCGGATTCGACTACCGCATGGAATCGGACCGGCTGCGCATCGAGAAAAGCGGCTACTATGGCATCTTCTGACGCTCGGTTCATGGTGCCGAGTAGAATCGGATCGAAGCGAAGGCGCGGGCGTTTTTGTGCAAATGAAGCGGTGCATCGGCCATGAACGGACATGAAACGGGACCGGACGCTCCCCGGGAGCGGGAATTCGATTTCCTGCGCGTGGATGAATTTCTGCGGAGTCTTCTGCCGTCCTGTGCCCTGGGCGTCGCCCTCCAGTCCGGACTGATCGATTTTCTCGTGCAAAACGGGCCCGCCGCCGCGGAGACGCTGGCGGACCGGTTCGCGGCGGATGCGAAGGGCATGCGGCTCCTGCTCGACCAGCTCCTCGCCAATCGGGTGTTAACGGATGATCACGGGCGTTTTGCGCTCTCGGAAGACTTTCTGAAGGCGCTGTCGTACCGCGACCTGATGGAACTGAAGCTGGAGATGTCGAACCTGGGGGTCTTCGACCTGCTCCGATTTTTCCCGGATCTCGTGTTTCGTCCCGGGGAATTTGCGCGCAAATCCGACTTCTGCGGGCTTTTTGCCTACGACCGCTGTTTCGAGAAGAGCGAGGAGTCCGTTCGGCTGACCCGTCGCTGGATGCGCATCACCACGGTGCTGACGAAGTACGAGGCCCAGGCCTGCCTGAAATACCACGATTTCGGCGGTTACAGGCGCATTCTCGACGTCGGGGGAAACAGCGGCGAGTTCGCCCTCCGCATCTGCCGGAGCCATCCGCGTGCTGAGGTCACGGTGTTCGATCTGCCCCTCGTGTGTGAGATCGGGGCCGCCCACGTCCAGAGGGAGCCGGAGGCGAAACGTATCTCCTTCGTGAAGGGGAATGCCCTGGGGGACCCCTGGCCGTCGGATTTCGACCTCGTGTCTTTCAAGTCCACGCTTCACGACTGGCCGGAGGAAGCGGCCGGTCGACTGATGACGTCCGCGGCCGAGGCCCTGCGGCCGGGCGGAACGCTGCTGGTCTTCGAAAGGGGGCCGCTGGAAACGTCGGGAACGCCGGTTGCGTACGCCCATATCCCGTTCTTTCTCTTTCAGCACAGTTTCCGTTCACCCCGCTTCTATACGCAGCGCATGCAAGCGCTGGGCTTCCGGAATATCGGAGTCCGGATCCTCGACCTTGGGACGCCCTTTTTACTGGTGACGGGTGTGCGGTAATCCGACGCGGAGAGCCTTTTCTGCGGGGCCGTCATGTTGACAGGAGGCGCTCAATCGGATAGAACGTCAAGTGGGGCGACCCATCCCAACCTATCAATTCATCCAAGAGGAGGATAGCATGGCTCAGAAAAGCGATAAGACCGTCCAGGCCGTCATTCCGGAGACCGACGCCGGAAACGTGAAGGCGAAGATCCGTTGGGATGTTGGAAAGATGCAGACAACCTACGCAAACGTGTGCAACGTGTCCAGCACTCGGGAAGAATTCACGTTCCTGTTCGGCATCAACAAGGCCTGGAACCCCGAGCAGCGCGAACTGACCGTGGACATCAGCGACCGGGTCATCCTGAATCCCTATGCGGCAAAACGCCTCTCTCTCCTGCTTCGAAACATCGTTCGACAGCACGAGCTCCGCTTCGGAGAGATCCAACTGAAACCTGTCGCGAAACCGGAGGAAAACGCCTAGGACCCGCGGGCGTCGATCCCGACTCCACAGGCGACCCGGGGCGGGCCGTCGGGTAATCCCGGATCAGAAGCGACCGCTAGACGGGTCGCTTCTGACGGTCTTCAGGATCTCCTGGAGCACCGTCTCGAACATCCGGTTTCCGTCGATGATCCGGTCGGCGTTTGCACGGATCCGTTCCCGCTGGAGGTCCATCAGGTCGTGAATGCCCCCGAGGTAATTTTCCAGATAGGTGTGGAGCCAGGCGAGGAAATCCTGGATGTTTCGGGGGTCTCCTCTTGCGAGGACCACCGAGGCGAACTCCCGGATCTTCCGGGCCAGGGCGACATCCAGCGGCACGTCGACCCAGAGCAGCAGGTCGATATGCCGTCCCGTTTCGCGATGCTCCCTCCCGAGGGGCGTTTCGAAAATGATGTGCCTGCGGGGGGTCAGCTCCATGCGGGTAACGGGATTGATGACGGGTTCGCCGCGCTTGAGTGCGCCCAAATCGCGGGCCAGTTCGGGTAGGCGGATATCGTTGACGTCCGCTCCGGCACGGATCCATTGAGCGAGACGGTCCATCGGTTCCTGTGTCGCCCGTTCGTAGTGATCGTAGTGGATGACGACGGCGTCATCCAGCCGTTCCGCCAACGCCCGGACCAGAGAGGTCTTCCCCGCTCCGGCCGGTCCCGCGATACCGATAACGTGTCTTTCCGTGCTGACCATGGACCGCCTCGATTCCTAAGATTCGGTTCGCCGCAAGAGTTTCCTCGCGGGTCGAACCGATTATAAGGCAATTCTTGACTGAGTTCAAATACTTTCGGCGGTGCCGTCCACACGGCGACGGCATCCGGCGTCGAGTCGACGCTTCCAGCGTGCCTGGGGAGCGGTCGGTCGGATGAATCAGCATTCCGTTGACAGGCCCAGTTCAATGGTATATATCAGCACGCAAACGCTTAAATTATCAGGAAAAGGGCAGGCGCCCGGAAGGAGGAAACATGGTCCAGAGGAAAGACGCCGACATCGAGAAGAAGGCCCTGGGTGAGGGGGCGGAGGACGATCAGGATAACGCCAAAGCGACCATCCAGTGGGATGTTTCAAAGATGGAGTCGTCATATGCCAACGTGTGCAATGTATCCTGCACGCGCGAAGAATTCACCCTTCTGTTCGGGATGAACAAGACCTGGGATGCCGGCCAGCGAAAGCTGACGGTTGACATGACGGATCGCGTCATCGTCAACCCGTACGCCGCGAAACGGCTCTACCTGCTCCTCGGCAACGTCATCCGCCAGTACGAAGACCGTTTCGGTGAGATCCACCTGGACGTCGCCGAAGAGAAATGATTCAGCGCGTCCGATGATCGTGCAACACCGCGCCGTATCTGAATTTATGCAGATGCGGCGCGGACGGCGGCGCGGAATTTCGAAAACGATCAAGAAATTTCACAAAGGGGCGTTGAAACCCCTTCCCTTGGAGAAGGGGGCCGTTGGCGTGTTTCCCCCACTCGATCGGAAGAACGGCGGTTCGGTTCTCAATGCGCCCGGATTCCGCTATTCTGTTTTTCGCGGATGCGGCGCATGCGGAAATCTCGCGATCCGGCGCGTCCTTCAACCTCGGGCTGATTACCCGACCCACCGAGCGCATCTGCGGCGCGGCCCCTCCGACATGGTTTTTGCGGGAATGCCGTCAGGTATGGTACCGATCCGTCAAGCGCGGAGACGATTCACCGATCGAATCCTTGCCCAAGTGAGAAAAGATCCGATTCGGTCCGCGAACGGCGGACCCCTTTAAGAGACGGAAGAGATGGACATCGCCAAGGCGTGGGAAGGTTTGCAGTCCGTTCAGGATCGCGATGAATTCGTCGCGGCATGGCTGACGGTTCAGTGTTCCATGATCCGGGGGTGCATTCAAGGCGTGCTCGTTCTCATGGACTCAGCGGCGGGGACGTACATGCCCGTCGCTTCATGGCCGGAGAAGGGCTCCTTCGAGCGGCTCTCGGATATCCTGAACCGGACGCTTTCCGAAAAAGAGGGAATGCTTGTCGAGCTGAACCCCTCCGACGCAATACCCGACGAGGACGACCGGCGGTACGCCTTGGCCTATCCGATCGTTGTTGACGAGCTTCTCATCGGATCGGTTGCCGTCGAGGTAGCGGCGTCTTCGGACGCGTCTCTGCGCAGGGCCATGGAGGAGCTTCAGTGGGGCGCGGTATGGCTTGAGAACCTGAATCGCCGCGAGCAGGGCATCGAAGACCGGGATACACTGAAACGCCTGAAGGCGGCGGTGGACATTCTCGCCGTTGTGCTGGCGGAGGGAAGCTTCCAGGAGGCCGCCACGGCGTTTGTCACGGAGGTGGCCACGAGACTGTCCTGCGACCGGGTCAGTTTCGGACTGGTCAAGGGGAGTTCGGTTCGCGTCAAGGCCATTTCCCATACCGCAATCGTCGGCAAGAAGATGAACCTCGTGCGCTCCATCGGGGCCGTCATGGAGGAGGCCGTTATGCAACGGACGGAGATTGTGTATCCTCCGCCCCCGGATGCGGAGCCGGCGGTCGTCCGCGATCATGAGCGCATGATCCAGGTCCATGGCGACCGTTCGATGCTGACTCTTCCCCTGTATGCGCATGACCGGTACTACGCCGCCCTGACGCTGGAAAGACAGGACGACCGACCCTTCACGAAGGACGAACAGTCGTACATCAAGAGCGTGGCGGCCCTGACCGGTCCGGCCCTGGAGAACAAATTCCAGAGCGACCGTGCGATCGTCTTCGTCATCCTCGCCTCGCTCAAGCGGCAGGCCGAAAAGATCTTCGGAGCCGGATATGTGGGCCGGAAGGTCGCGATCCTGGCAGCCGTGCTGCTGATCGTCTTCTTTTCCTTGGCCAGGCAGGACTACCGCCTGACCGCGGATGCCGTTCTCGAGGGATCGGTCACCCGCTCCATCGTCGTTCCGATGGACGGCTATATCCAGGAGAGCTTCGTCAAGGCGGGCCACACGATCCCGAAAGACGCCGTGATGTGCAGAATGGACGGGCGAGACCTCGAACTGGAGAGACAAAACTGGCTTGGCCGCAAGCGGCAGTACGAACGTCAATATCAGGAAGCCGTTGCAAAACATAACCGGGCCGAGGCCAGCATCATCAGCGCTCAGCTCGACCAGGCGGAGGCCCAGATCGCGCTGGTGGACAAAAAGCGGTCACAGATCGTAATCCGCGCGCCCTTCACGGGGATCGTTATCAGGGGCGATCTCAGTCAGCGGCTGGGCGGCACCGTAGCGAAGGGGGAGGAGATCTTCCAAATGGCCCCCCTCGACGCCTACCGTTTGATCCTGAAGGTGGACGAACAGCGCATCACGGACGTCAGCGAGGGGAAGAAGGGCGTCCTGGTTCTCTCCTCCATGGCCGGCCATCCCTTCGGATTCACCGTCCGAAAGATTACGCCGATCACCACCGCTGCCGAAGGCCGTAACTATTTTCGCGTGGAGGCGGACCTCGAACAGGCGTCTCCACGGCTTAGACCTGGGATGGAGGGGGTTGGAAAGATCGACGTGGACCGAAGGCGGATCATCTCCATCTGGACGCGAGACTTGATCGACTGGTTCCGACTCGAGCTCTGGTCCTGGCTCCCTTAGAGGGTGTTCATGTCGGAAAAGACCCTGTACAGCAATTCCTGGTATCGCGTTGCGGATCTCAAGCCTTTCGTCAGAAATCATGCGGAGATCCACCGTCAAGATTACCGGGGGCAGGCATGGTATGTCCTTGAGGACCACGCCAGCGGTCGATTTCACAGGTTTACGGAAGAGACGTACTTCATCATCGGCCTGATGAACGGCGAGCGGACGCTCCAGGAAATATGGGAGGCCGCCTGCAACAAGCTGGGTGAGGACATGCCGACCCAGGACGAGATGATCCTGCTGGTTTCCCAACTGCACCAGGCGGATGTGCTCCAGGCCGATATTGCCCCAGATATCGAGAATCTTCACCGCAGGCAGCAGAAGGACCGAAAGACTCGCTTCTGGAATGCCGTCCGATCGCCGCTGGCTCTGCGACTCCCCATCCTGGATCCGGACCGGTTTCTCGAAAAAACCGTAGGCCTGGTGCGCCCCTTCTACAGCCTGCCGGCGGCATTCGTCTGGCTCGTCATCGTCACGTCGGCCGTCGTGCTGGCCGTGACCCATTGGCAGGAACTGACCTCGAACCTTGCGGATCGCGTCCTGCTTCTGGAAAACATCCTCGTCTTCTGGATGATTTATCCCATCATCAAGGTGTTTCATGAATTCGGCCATGCCTATGCCGTGAAACGATGGGGGGGAGAAGTTCACGAAATGGGCGTGATGTTCATTGTCTTCATGCCTATCCCTTACGTCGACGCCTCGTCCTCGACGGCGTTCCGGGACCGGCGGAAGCGCATCGTCGTCGGCGCTTCGGGCATCGCCGTCGAGCTGCTCATCGCGTCCTTGGCGATGATCCTGTGGCTGAACCTCGAAGCGGGCGCCGCAAGGGCCATTGCTTACAATACGATGATCATCACCGGTGTTTCGACCCTGTTCTTCAACGGGAACCCACTGCTGAAATTCGACGCTTATTACGTCCTTTGCGATCTGATCGAGATCCCGAATCTGGGAACGCGCGCCAATCGCTATCTCGGATATCTGGCGCAGCGCTATCTGATCCGGAGTGAGGAAGCGGAGTATCCGCTCTCCGACAAGGGAGAAGCGCTCTGGCTGTTCTTCTATGGCGTCAGCTCCTTTTGTTACCGGATCTATATCACCCTGAAGATCGCCTTGTTCGTTGCCGGAAAGTTCTTCTTTATCGGGGTGCTGATCGCCCTGTGGGCGCTGATCGGCCTGCTGGTCGTCCCACTGGTCCGGGTGATCCGCACGGTGATGTCCCAGCACGACCTCTATCAGCTGCGCGCACGAATTCTGACGCTGGGGATCGTCGCGGCCGTGGGGCTTCTGTTGTTCATGGCTGTCCTTTCCTTCCCGTCTTTCACGACGGCCGAAGGCATCCTCTGGCCCGGAGACGAGGCCCAGATTCGCACCGGTGCCGAGGGCCTGGTCCGCGAAATCGCCGCGGTGCCCGGAACGCACGTAAAAACGGGGCAAATCCTGATCCGATGCGAGAATTCCGAGCTGGTGTTCCAGGTGAAGATCCTTGAGGCGGAACGTCGGGAATACGAAGCGCGTTACAGGAATGCATTCGCCAGGGACCGCAACGAGGAGAGGATCATGCGGGAGGAAATCGCCCGTATTGACGAGGCGATCTACAAGGCGAGGGAAGAATTGTCCGCACTCGATGTTCGCAGTCCCGCGGAGGGCATCCTGATTCTGCCTCAGGCGGAAGATCTGCCCGGACGATTCATCAAACGCGGTGAGGCCTTGGGTTATGTGGTCGATTACAACAAGATCAATGTCCGCGTGGTCATCCCCCAGACCGATGTCGATCGTGTCAGAAACAATGTCCGTTCGGTCCAGTTGCGGTTGGCCGAGACACCGTCCGTCGAACTGACATCAGAGATCATCCGGGAAGTCCCGGCCGCATCGAGCCATCTTCCCAGCCTGGCTCTTTCACTGGAGGGCGGGGGCGCCATTGCGCTCGATCCCACGGCCGATGAAGGATCGAAATCGTTCGAAAATTATTTTCATTTCGACCTCCGAATGCCGGAGAGAAGTCAGGTGCGGATCGGTGAGCGGGTCTACGTGAGATTCGAACATGCCCCGGAATCGCTCGCACGCAGGGGGTACAGAACGATGCGGCATCTCTTTCTGAGAACCTTCGACCTTTGATGCGGAATTGCGAAAGCGGCAGGGTGAAAGATGGATGACAGGTTCGGCAAAGCAGGACACCCCCCCGGAAAAGGCTGATCCATGATGCGGGATGTCGGGACCTGGCCGCCCGCGGATTATTTCGTTCGGCCGGAGCGACGGGGACACAGGAGAACGCTTCTCGACCGCATGGCCAGAGAACTAGCGGGTTATGTGATCCGACCCGCAAGGGTCCGCCTTCTCAACCCGGATCGGATCGTCGCGGGAATCAGGCGCCTTGAGGAGGCGCTTCGCGTCAAAACAGACGGCGAACTCAAGGATTTGGCCGATTCCATGAGGCGGCGGCTCCGTTCGGAAGGATTCAAAGACCCCGTTGTGACGGAAGCCTTTGCATTGATCCGGGAGGTTGCAGGCCGAACGGTGGGGATGAGACATTTCGACTGCCAGTTGATCGGCGGCGCGGCCCTGTTGAAAGGCTTCCTGGTGGAAATGGACACGGGCGAAGGGAAAACGCTCGTGGCAACGCTGCCTGCGGCGACGGCAGCCATGGCCGGTTTACCGGTTCATGTGATCACGGTCAACGATTACCTCACGGCCAGGGATGCGGAATGGATGGGAGAGATCTACCGGTTTCTCGGTCATTCCGTGGGTTGCATCACCCATGAGAAGACGCCGGTCCAGCGCCGACAGGCCTACCGCGCCGATATCACCTACTGCACCAACAAGGAACTCGTTTTCGATTACCTTCGGGACAGGCTCCTGCTCGGTGAAGCCTCAGACCCCCTTCGGCTCTACGGTGAGCATCTCTACGATACGAAGGGAAAGAGCGACCGGCTGCTCCTGCGTGGGCTCCATTACGGTATTGTCGACGAGGCCGACAGTGTCCTCGTTGACGAGGCCCGGACGCCGCTCATCCTCTCAAAGAAAGAGAACGCCGGTCGTGAAGAGGAAGTCGCGCAACAGGCCTTGACCGCGGCCGCGAAACTGGTGGAGGGCGACGACTATCGCCTGGAGTACGAGACGGATCAGGGACTGAGAAAGGTCGTCATCACGGAAGGCGGCCGGGAGACGATCCGCCGGATCACTGGACCTTTCGGCATCCAGTGGCGGGGCGCCGTCCGGCGGGAGGAACTGGTGAAGAAGGCGCTCGCGGCGACCCGGTTGTTCAAGCGCGACGAGCATTATCTGGTGCGGGACGGGAAGGTCCAGATCGTCGACGAATTCACCGGTCGGGTCATGCCGGACCGGTCTTGGGAGGGGGGACTGCACCAGTTGATCGAAGTGAAGGAGGGGTGTGAAATCACCGGACTGCAGGAAACGGCGGCCCGCATCAGCTATCAACGTTTCTTCATGAAATATCTCGGGTTGTGCGGGATGACCGGTACGGCCGAAGAGGTCCGCCGGGAGCTATGGTCGGTCTACGCCCTCCCGTTCATCCGGGTTCCGACGAATAAACCGGTCCGGCGTCGTTCCGGACCGGATCGCCTGTTCGCTTCAGACGATGAGAAATGGCAGGCGGTGGTGCGGCGGGTCCGTGAAATCCACGATAAGGGACGCCCCGTTCTCGTGGGGACAAGGACCGTGGCCGCCTCCGAGCACCTTGGCGCCCTGCTGGTGGAGGAGGGGCTTTCATTTCAGATTCTGAATGCAAAACAGGATGGGGAGGAGGCAGGCATCGTGGAACGGGCGGGTGAGGCGGGCCGGATCACCATTGCCACCAACATGGCCGGACGGGGCACGGACATCAAACTGGCTCCAGGGGTTGCCGAAAAGGGGGGGCTCCACGTTCTGATCACGGAGCGTCACGAAGCGGGGCGAATCGATCGGCAGCTGGCCGGAAGGTGCGGAAGACAAGGGGATCCGGGCAGTTATGAGGCCTTTCTGTCTCTCCGCGACCCGCTGATGGAAAACGCATTCACGGGTGGCTGGGGGCAGGTGGAAAGGTTGTTCCGAAGATCGGGCTATGATATAAGACGGATCGCGGGACGGCGGATGATGATTCGAGCACAGAAGAAGGTGGAAAAGGCCCACGCGGGGGTTCGGAAAAGACTGCTGAAGTATGACGAGCAGTTGGGGGACGCCCTGTCTTTTTCAGGAAGGACGGATTGAATCGCATGAAGCCGACCCATAGCATCATCCCTGTTCTGCTCATCTGCCTGTCGGGCCTGTTCTGTCTGGGCGCCGCGCCGACCGAGTCCCTGAAGGGTCTCCTCGAACCCAGCGAGATCGTGGAGCTGGGGAGTCAGACGCCCGGCATCATCGAGGAATTTCTGGCAGACCGGGGGGACCGCGTCAAGAAGGGTCAGGTCCTTGTTCGGCTGCAGGCGGCGGTGGAAAAGGCCACGGTGGATTTGGCCGTCGCCCGTCTCGAATTCGGGAAACGGAAGGTTCAACGGAATGAAGAGCTGTATCAAAAACAGCTCATTTCCATTCACGAAAAAGACGAAATGGAAACGGAAGTCAAGATCGCTGAATTGCAGCTCAGGGAAGCCATGGAGAAGCTCAGGCTGCGAACCATCACGAGTCCCATCGACGGCGTGGTTGTGAAACGGCTGCGCTCGCCGGGAGAATACGTCGGGGAAGAACCCATCATGACGCTCGCCAGTGTCGATCCCATCAACGTAGAGGTCTTCGTCCCCGCGTCCTGGCACAGGAGAATCCGAAAGGGGATGCAGGTGGAGGTGAGGCCTGAAGCGCCCCTCAGTGGCGTCTATCGGGCCAAAGTCGCAGTGGTCGATGAAGTCATCGACGCGGCCAGCGGGACCTTCGGGGTCAGGGCGGAGCTGCCGAATCCGGATCACCGGGTCAACGCGGGGCTGAATTGCACGGTTCGATTTCTCCCGTAGCGATCCGCCGCGCCGGATCCGGTGAGCCGTCGAGGACAAACCAGGGCGTTCCCGCAGGGAACCCACTCAAAGAAAAGGGGAGAAGAAATGAAAAAGGTTATCGTATTGGTTGCAATGTGTGTTTTGTTCTGTTCCTGTGCCTCGTCGGCCATCCTCAAAACCAACGAGAACCTGTTGAGGCTGAAAACCGGGATGGCCCAGGACGAGGCCATGACGATCATGGGCACGCCGACCTTGAGCGAGCTGTATGAAGCGGCTGACGGAAATCAGGTGTCTATCCTCTATTACCGTACGGAGAGGAAGGAAACGACCGTCTTGTCCGCGAAGGATGAATGCACCCCCGTGGTGTTCACGAACGGGAAACTGGTGGGGTGGGGGGACAGGCTGACCGCCGCGGACATCAACCTCCTGAAGGTCAAAACGAAGTAGGCCTGCCCATTAGAGACGGAGGGAACGGACCCATGCCGCAAGATCGGTCAGTGCGCGCGCCGCGTAGCGGTCGCCTCGGTCCGGTTTGCGGACTCGCCCGCCCAGAGGGGTCAAGAGACCGAAATTAACGTTCATCGGCTGGAAGGCGGTCGGGTCGGATGCCGTCAGAAAGCGGATCAGAGATCCCAGGGCGGTCGTCGGCGGCGGGGGAAGAAACGTCTTCCCATCCGCGTGACGGGAAAGGCTCAACCCGGCGATCAGCCCCATGGCGGCGGACTCGACATAACCCTCGACGCCGGTGATCTGACCCGCGAAAAAAATCCTGTCGTCTGTTTTCAGCTGCAGGGTCTCTCTCAGCACGGCGGGCGCATTGAGAAACGTGTTGCGGTGGATGCTGCCATAGCGCGTAAACTCCGCCTGTTCAAGCCCCGTGATCATCCTGAAGATCCGACGCTGCTCCGGCCAGGTCAGTTTTGTCTGGAAGCCGACCATGTTGAAGAGGGTCGCCGCAAGGTTTTCGTGGCGAAGCTGAACCACGGCGTAGGGCTGCCGGCCGGTGCGCGGATCGGTGAGGCCGACCGGCTTCAGGGGGCCGAAGGTCAGGGTGCGCGGTCCCCTCTCGGCCAGGACTTCGATTGGCAGGCAACCCTCGAAGCATTTCGTCTCCTCGAAGGTATGCAGGGGGACCTTCTCGCCGGTCAGCAGGGCATTCAGGAACCTTTCATATTCCTCAAGATTGAGCGGGCAGTTCAGATAGTCGCCGCCGCCCTCGGGGTCGTAGCGGGAGGCGCGGAAAACCCGGGTTCTGTCGATGGACTCCCCCGTCACGATCGGCGCGATGGCATCATAGAAGGCCAGATGCTTGGCGCCCGTCCGTTCAGCCAGGTTGGCGGCGAGAGCGTCGGAGGTCAGCGGGCCGGTGGCAATCAGAACAAAACCCTCGGAAGGGATCTCCTGAACTTCACGGCGGACAAGGGTGAACCCCGGTTTTCGCTGCAGGCCGTCCTCTACCTGTCGCGAGAAGGCCTCCCGGTCGACGGCGAGCGCCCGGCCGGCGGGAACGGCGGAGGCATCCGCGGCAGCCAGGATGAGGGAGTTAAGCGCGCGCATCTCCGCCTTGAGGAGACCCACGGCGTTCTGGATCCGGTCGGAACGGAGGGAGTTGCTGCAAACGAGTTCAGCGAGGAGGGGGGACGTGTGTGCCGGGGAGAAGCGTTCGGGCTTCATCTCGACGAGGGTGACACGGTGGCCCGCCGCCAGAAGCTGCCAGGCCGCTTCGCAACCCGCGAGTCCTCCGCCGATGATGGTGATGGGCGTTCCGGCTGACGGCAAGGCTTTAGGCTCCCCGACTCCGGTTCCTATGGGTTCGACGGTTTGTATTTGTGGATGGTCCTGCATTCCGGATAACCGGTGCAACCCAGAAATTTTCCGAAACGGCCGGTTTTGAGCGCCATCGGCTTGCCGCACGTGTCGCAGAGGGTGTCGGTAATGACGGCTTCGGCCGCGGGAGCGCCGGCCTTTCCGCCCCGGGGAATCCGGACGATGTGCTTGCATTCCGGATAGCCGGAACACCCCAAAAAGTTTCCGTAGCGACCCCGCTTGACGACCATCGGTTTGCCGCATTTTTCACAGAGATCGGCACCCTCCGGCGCCTCGGTCGGGGAGGTGATCGGGTTTCCGTCCGGGCCGACATTCATCGTGTGACGGCATTCGGGATAGCCTGAGCACCCCAGAAATTTTCCGAAACGCCCCTCGCGGGCAAGCATCGGTTTGCCGCACAGCGGACAGGCGATGTCCGTCACGGCGTCCCGCGCCGGCTGGATGTCGCCGTTGTCGTCCTGCGTGAAGTTTTTCGTATTCCTGCAGTCGGGATAGTTCGTGCAGGCGAGAAAGCGTCCGTTCTTTCCCCATTTGATCACCATCGGCTTGCCGCATTTTTCGCAGACGAGGTCGGTCGGAATCTCCTCGCGCTTGACGTTGGTCATGTTGGCTTTCGCTTTCATGAGTTCCTCTGTGAACGGTCGATAGAAATTGTTCAGGATGTCCAGCCGCCTGGCCTGTCCATCCTCGACGCGGTCGAGCTCCGTCTCCATCCCTGCGGTGAAGGTGACGTCCAGGATACGCGGAAAGTTCTTCACGAGAAGGTCGGTCACGAGAATGCCGAGTTCTGTCGGGATGAACCGTCCCTTCTCGAGGCGGACGTACTCGCGTTCCTGGATGGTGCTCAGGATGGTTGCGTACGTGCTGGGACGGCCGATGCCGTTTTCCTCGAGTTCCCGGACGAGCGAGGCCTCTGAGAAACGGGGCGGCGGCTGGGTGAATTTCTGCTCAGGCTTGAGATCGAGGAGGGCCAGGACTTCCCCTTTGCGGACCTCAGGAAGAAGCTTGCCGATGCCGTTTTCATCGCCGTTGTCTTCCTTGCCCTCGGTGTACACGATCGTGAAGCCCGGAAATTTCATCACGGCCCCCTGCGCGCGAAAGAGGCACGCGGCGGCCGTGATGTCCACGGTGGTCTGATCGAGGACGGCGGGGTTCATCTGGGAGGCCAGGAAGCGGTTCCAGATGAGCTGGTAGAGACGGAATTGATCGTTGCTGAGGAAGGGCTTGACGGTCTGGGGCGGATGGGACATCGACGCCGGGCGGATGGCCTCGTGGGCATCCTGGGCCTTTCCGGAGACTTTGAACGTCCGTGCCTTGGGCGGGAGAAAGGTCGGATCATAGCTTCGTCGGATGAATTCCCGCGCATCGGTCAGCGCGTCGGCGGCGATGCGGACCGAATCGGTTCTCATGTAGGTGATCAGCCCCACCGGACCCTCCGCGCCGAGTTCGATCCCCTCGTAGAGTTTCTGGGCCGTGGACATGGTTTTCTTGGCCGAAAAGCGGAACCAGCGCGAGGCCTCCTGCTGGAGTTTGCTCGTCGTGAAGGGCGGGGGCGGCTGGCGCCGGACCTCCTTCTTCTCCACGGAGGAAACGGTGAACGGGGCCTCCCGTAGGCTGCGGACGATCTCGTCGGATCCTTCGGCGTTGACGACCTTGGCCTTTTTCCCGTCGATCTTGATCAGCTTGGCTTCGAAGGGCGGCGGATTCGTTCCCTGGACCAAAGCGGTCAGGGTCCAGTATTCCTCGGCCACAAACGCCTTGATCTCCGCCTCGCGGTCACAGATGATGCGGACGGCGACGGACTGGACGCGACCGGCGGATAGTCCGCGTTTGACCTTGTCCCAGAGAATGGGGCTGATTTGGTAACCCACGAGGCGGTCGAGGATGCGGCGGGTCTGCTGCGCCTCGTAGCGGTCGAAATCGAGTTCGCGCGGGTTGCGGAGGGCTTCGAGGATGGTCGCCCGGGTCAGGTCGTTGAACAGGACGCGCCGGACCGTTTTCCCGCGACCACCGATCTCTTCGGCGATGTGCCAGGCGATGGCCTCTCCCTCGCGGTCCGGGTCGGGTGCCAGAAGGATCTGGTGTGCCTTGGCCGCCGCTTTTTTGAGTTCGGCGATCACCTTCTTTTTGGCGTCCATGACGAGGTAGGTCGGCTCGAAGTCCTTGTCGGGATCGATCCCCAGACGGTTCTTGGGAAGATCCTTCACGTGGCCGACGGAGGCCCGGACGTCGTATTCCGGGCCCAGATATTTTCGTAGGGTTTTGACCTTGGTGGGAGATTCGACAATGATCAGCGATTCCGACATAATGATTCCTCGCGCAGATATCGGTTTCCGGGCATTTGCCGGACGAGACCGTTCAGTTCCAGTTGCAGGAGCGCCGTGATAATTTCCTGGACCGTCAGCCCCGTCGCATGGACGAGAGCGTTCGCATCGACGGGAATGGCGGAAAGGGCGGAGAAGACAATCCGTTCCCGTTCCGACAGAGATTCCATCGCGGCGCCGTCCGACGTCGCGGCGTCGGGGATGGCATCCGGGGAAGGTTGGGCGGCGGGAGGCACAATGCCCGCCCGCTGGAGTTGCGGCAGGATCTCTTCCAGGATGTCATCGACGCCTTCGATGAGCTTGGCCCCTTCCTTCAGGAGCCGGTGGGTGCCACGGGAGCCGGACGAGTCGATGGCCCCGGGGACGGCAAAGACCTCACGACCCTGTTCCAGGGCGATGCGGGCCGTGATGAGCGATCCGCTCTTCATGCCGGCTTCCACCACGACCACGCCCAAGGAGAGGCCGCTGATGATGCGGTTGCGGGCCGGGAAATTGGCGGCGTTCGGTGGGGTTCCGAAAGGATACTCGCTGATGACGGCGCCGCTCGCGGCGATCTTACGGTAGAGGGATTCGTTCTCCGGTGGATAGATGACGTCCGGACCGCTCCCCAGGACCGCGATGGTTCGTCCGCGTCCGGCCAGCGCCCCGCTATGGGCGGCGGAGTCGATTCCACGCGCCATGCCGCTGACGACCGTGATTCCCCTCAGGGCGAGCTCGCGACAGAGGCGTTCCGTCGTGAAGCGGCCGTAAGGACTCGCCTGGCGCGATCCGACCACGGCGATGGGGATATCCTCGTTGGACAAGGTTCCCCTCACGTAGAGCAGAGGCGGGAAATCGTAGATGTTAAGCAGACGCCGGGGATAGTCGGCGTCCTGAAAGGTGAGCAGGGTCATGCTCCCTTGTCGAACGCGCTCCAGTTCCTTCTCGCAGGCCTTCCAGTCGTCGAACGACTTGATCTGTGCGGCGGTCTTGTCTCCGATGCCGGGGATGCGTTTCAGCGTTTCGTATGACGCCGCGAACACCTTGGCCGGCGAACCGAGCGCCTCCACGAGGGTTTTGAAGGCGAGATTCCCCACCCCTTCGACTTTTTTCAGAGCCAGCCAATCCGGCAGCGATTCTTTTTGCATGGGAAACGTTCCTGAATTCTGAAAGGCGGCAAACATATATCGGACCCGCACGGGGTGTCAAGTCTTTTCCCCGGAAACCTCTCAATCGCGAAATAACCATTGCCTCCGGAGAGGCTTTGGTTTAAGGAAAGGCTATTTCAAGATGATGAGGTGAACATGAAGCGATCATCCGGCCTTGTCGCGAGGATCCTCGTTGCGACGATTCTGGCCGTCCCGTTGACATACCGGCCCTTGATCCTGTCGGCCCAGACGACGCCGGCACCGGCGCCGGTGATCAACGTCGCTCCCCACGAAATCGATCTCGGAGGTCTCACGTCGGGACAGACCCTGAAAGGGAAATTCATCCTGAGTTATCCCGGGCCCGCTTCCCAGGCGTGGAATACGCAGCCCCTGTCGGGCTGGACCTTCCTGGACCAGGATCGGCTGTCCGGAACAGTCGCCGAGGAGCCGTGCGTCCTGGAGGTGAGGCTCTCCCGATTCGACGACGGAGAGGAACGGGACGTTGATGCCCAGGACGCGGCGATCAGAAGCGTACGGCTGTCGCTGGAGAGCGGGGGAAAGGCAATCACGGCGCGCAGGGAATTCTCCGCCGGACCGCACAGGGTGGCGATTCCCGTTTCGCTGCCGGGTGGCGTCCGGAATCTCCATATTCGCTTCAGTCTGCCCTATCCGGAGCTCGAAACGTTCCTTACCGTCGATCCCCCCCGTCTCGATTTTGGGAGCCTGGGCCCCGGAGAAACCTCGACACGAATCATCCGCCTCAACAATGTCGGGCGCGAGCGCCTGCACTGGAAGGCCGTCGGGCCCGCGCCGGAGAAGGAGGTCGTCCCCGTCAGCAGGGGACGCTACCACTCCTTTCAGAATCCGGAGCTTCACGGACAGGGAACGTATCAACCGCCGGTGAGGATCGCGGAGGCGGTGGAATTTCCCCCGGGATGGTCCGAAGAGGGGGGGTATCCTGTTTCCCATCCGCAGGGATCAAACATGAAATGCCGCTTCAAGGGGACGGGTGTCGTATTGCATCTCTGGAAATCATCCGACGGCGGAAGCCTGTCGATTTATATCGACAATCGGCTCGTTGAAACCGTCAACGCGATATCCGATCCGGTCGAGAGGTTCACCTCGAACGGCGTTTCGGGTCTCAACGAAGGACCTCACGAGCTGAGCGTGGTCGTCAAGAGCGGACGTCTGAAACTGGAGGGGATGACGGTTTACGACCAGGATGTCCGGCGCGGACCTGCCGACTGGATCAACCTTTTTCCCGATTCCGGCGTCATCACGCGTGAGACGGATTTCGTCAACATCGCTCTCCGCGCTCAGAACGTCCCACCCGGAACCTATCGGGATCACCTTCTGATCCGCTCCACGGGTGGGGATCAGGTCGTCGACCTCTCCGTGGAGGTCAGGGCAGACGCACCCACGAAAATCATCGACGTCTACCGGTATTTTCGGGACAACGATTGTCTGTTCACCGTCAATCCCGAGGCCGAAGTGCAGCGTCTCCATTCGGGCGGATATCAGCGCCAGGGGGTTGCATTCCGGCTTTTCATTCCCGGAATACCGGGGACAACGGAGCTCTATCGCTGGTTCAACCCGAAGAAGCGGGACCACTATTACGCAATCAACCGGCTGGCCGTCAATCCACAGTCCGGATACGTCCTGGAGGGAGTCATCGGCCATATCGCGACCTCGCGGATGAACAACACACGCCCGCTCTATCGCTGGCGAAACCCCCGGACCGGTCATCATTTCTTCACAACCGATCAGAGCGGGGAAGGTCGGGACAGGAAGGGTTTCCGCTTCGAAGGAATCGTCGGTTATGTACGCTGACAAACACCGCTTTTACACTTGACAAAAGCCGGCAAAGGCGTTAATAGGCGTTTCCTTTTTGGAACAACAGGCGCCAGTAGCTCAGCTGGATAGAGCAACGGACTTCTAATCCGTAGGTCGCGGGTTCGAATCCCTCCTGGCGTACCAGGAATGCATGGTGGGTGTAGCTCAAATGGTTAGAGTGCCGGGTTGTGGCCCCGGAGGTTGAGGGTTCAAGTCCCTTCACTCACCCCACACTTGCCAGTTGGGACAGAATGAGATATAATGCGCCCGTAGCTCAGTTGGATAGAGTCGCAGACTTCGAATCTGTTGGTCGTACGTTCGAGTCGTACCGGGCGCGCCAGATTGGAGAGGGATAAGACAAACCCGTCCATGTGGGCCCTTAGCTCAGCCGGTAGAGCAACTGACTCTTAATCAGTAGGTTGTCGGTTCGATCCCGACAGGGCTCACCAGATTTCAAGGGGTTAGGCAGTATGCCGAGCCCCTTTTTTTCTTTGGACCCCGAAGCATGGGAAAAAAACGCCTCTATATCCGGACCTTCGGATGCCAGATGAACGTGCATGATTCCGAGCAGCTTGCCGCGCTCCTTGCTTACGAAGGCTATGAGCGCGCCGATCGGCCCGAGGAGGCCGATCTGATCGTCGTCAACACGTGCAGCATCCGCGAGAAGGCCGCCCAGAAGGTTTACAGCGAACTCGGGCGGTTCCGGAGCCTGAAATCCCTGAAGCCCGGGCTGCGGATCGCGGTCGGCGGCTGTGTTGCACAGCAGCGGGGGCGGGCGCTTCTGGTGGCGGCGCCCCATGTGGATCTGGTTTTCGGAACGCACCAACTGGCGAGCGTTCCCAGGCTCTTGAACCTCTGCGGTCACGGTGGGGCAGGCGTCGTGGAAACGGCGTTTTGCGACCGGGTCGAATCGTTGGCGATCTTCGCCCCGCCCCCACACGGAACGGTGAGCGCTTACGTGACCATCATGCAGGGGTGCAATAATTTCTGTGCATACTGTGTCGTCCCCTATCTGAGGGGGCGGGAACAAAGCCGTTCCGGTCGGGAGATCATAGCCGAGATCCGCTCCTTGGCGGATCTCGGCATACGCGAGGTGACGCTGCTCGGTCAGAACGTGAACTCCTACGGAGTGGGGACGCCGGAAGGGATGGATTTCCCGGGCCTGATTCGGGAAATCGGCGCCGTCTCCGGTATCGAGCGCATCCGCTTCACGACCTCGCATCCGAAGGACCTGTCGGCGGACTTGATGCAGTGCTTCCGAGAGGTCGAGTCACTCTGCGGACACATTCACCTTCCGGTTCAGGCCGGTTCGAACCGGGTTCTCGTCCGGATGAACCGGGGGTATACCCGGGAGGGATATCTGGACAAGGTCCAACGACTCCGGGACGCCTGTCCGAACATCAGCATCACCTCGGACATCATCGTCGGTTTCCCGGGGGAAACCGAGGCCGATTTTCGTGAGACGCTGGATCTGATGGGAAAAATCAGATTTGACAATTTGTTCTCTTTTAAATATTCTCGACGCGAAGGAACGGCGGCCATGAAGATGACGGAGCCGGTTGCGGAGGAGGTCAAGTCGGAGAGGCTGAAGATCCTGCAGGCCCTTCAGGACGAACATACCCAGGAGAGAAACCGGCTTTCGATCGGAAGGGTAGAGGAGATCCTCGTGGAAGGCGTCAGTCGGGCATCGTCCCGGCATCTAACGGGGCGAACCCGCGGCAACAAGATCGTTAACTTTGCCGGAGAAGAACGGCTGATCGGCCGGACGGTGCGCTGTCGCATCACGGAGGCCTTTCTCCATTCCCTCCGGGGCGAGCTTCAACTTCCGGAGGCCTGATCATGCTGATCGAAATGAAGATATCCGGGCTGACGATCGATCCCCTCACCAACACGCCGATCGTTATCCTCAAGGACCTGGAAGAGAAGAAGGCGATCCCGATCTGGATCGGCTTGTTTGAAGCGAGTGCGATTGCCACTGAGATGGAAAAAATCAGCTTCGCCCGTCCCATGACGCACGACCTGCTCAACGAGATTCTGAAAACGCTCGATGTCCAGGTCACGCGGGTGGAGATCAACGACCTGAGGAACAACACATTCTTCGCCAACATTTTCGTGGTCAGGGAGGGGAGGGACTACGTCATCGATTCCCGCCCGAGCGACGCGCTGGCCCTCGCCCTGCGCGCACGCGCCCCGATCTTTGTCGAGCAGAAGGTGATCGACAAGTCCCGAAACGTGGATTTCGGATCCAAGGGAACGGACCAGGATCAGTTGCAGGAAGAAAAATTGAAGGAATTTCTGGAGAATATGTCTCCGGAGGAGTTCGGCAAGTACAAGATGTAGGCCTCTGTGCGCGGTGCCACGAAAGACGGGTCGAAGCGGACTTTCGTGGCTATTGTTTTTATCGGACCCCTGATGGTCCCGGATCGCACGGCATCTTTAGGGGAAGGCCGGAACGGCGGGATGACGACATGATCGAGGACGTGGAGCAGGCCCTGCGTCGTTTCTCGCGACACATGGAAATGGAGCGGGATCTTTCCCCCCATACCCGATCGAACTACCTGCACGACGTTCGGCAGTTCGTCGCGTATCTCGAGGCCGAAGCCCTGATCGATGCGGCGAAGGGGCAGGGACTGGAATCCATCGATGCCCTGATGATCCGAACTTTCCTGGCCGGGCTTTATCAGCGCCGGATTCGGAAGGTTTCGATCGCCCGGAAGATATCCGCCCTGAAGAGCTTTTTCCGCTACCTCCAGCGCGACGGGGTGCTCAAGGGCAATCCGGCGGAATTGATCCAGACGCCGCGCATCGAGACGTATGTCCCCTCCGTCCTGTCCGCCGACGAGATGGAGGACCTTCTCAAGGCACCGCAAGATGCCCGGTTTTCTGGTGCGCGGGATCGGGCAGTCCTGGAACTGCTGTACTCGTCGGGCATCCGTCTGAGCGAACTGACGGGACTCAACGTCGGGGATGTCGATTTCGCGGCTGGGCTGGTCAGGGTCCGCGGGAAGGGGAAAAAGGACCGGATCGTTCCGGTCGGCGGCCCGGCGCTAAATGCCCTGCGCGTCTATCTGGAGGCGCGGGATGCCCTGTTTCCGGAGCCGGACGGGGTCGGCCAGCAGCCGATCTTCGTGAACCGGCGGGGAGGACGCATCAGCACGCGCTCCATCGCCCGGATCGTCGACCGGTCGACCGTCCAGGGCGGGTTGCGCCGCAAGATCAGCCCCCACACGTTCCGGCACACGTTTGCCACGCACATGCTCGACGCCGGCGCCGATCTGCGGGCGATCCAGGAATGTCTGGGCCACGAGAGCCTGTCGACGACGCAGAAATACACGGCCGTGAGCGTCGCACGGCTGATGGAGGTCTACGACAAGGCCCATCCGAAGGCCGGAGGAGGACACAAGAAACCATGATTATGCATGGAACGACCATCGTCGCCGTACGACACAAGGGAAAGGTCACGGTGGCCGGGGACGGGCAGGTCACCATCGACGTGACGGTTATGAAGCACGGCGCCCGGAAGGTCCGGCGCCTCTACCACAACGAGGTCATTGTGGGATTCGCCGGAGCAACGGCGGACGCCTTCACGCTGTTCGACCGCTTCGACCAGAAACTGGAGCAGTACAACGGCAATCTCCTGCGCGCCGCGGTGGAACTGACGAAGGACTGGCGGACGGATCGCGTCCTCCGGCACCTGGAGGCGTTGATGATCGCCGTCAACCGGGAAAGTTTTCTCATGATCTCGGGCATCGGCGACGTCATCGAATCGGATGACAACGTCATGGCCATCGGGTCCGGAGGCCCTTACGCCCTGGCGGCGGCCCGTGCGCTCATCCGGCATACCGACCTCACGGCCGCCGAGATTGCCCGTGAGGCCGTCTCCATCGCCTCGGAGATCTGCATCTACACGAACGACAACATCACGCTAGAAGAATTGGATACGGCGGAGGTTCCGGAAGGGACGAGCCGAAGCCGGTCAGGGAGCTAGAGGAATACATGTCGGAGAACGGATTGACCCCCAAACGGATTGTCGAAAAACTCGACCGGTACATCATCGGTCAGGGCGAGGCCAAGCGGGCCGTCGCGATCGCCTTGCGCAACCGCTGGCGGCGCCAGAATGTCGTCAAGGAACTGGCTGACGAGATTTCGCCGAAGAATATCATCATGATCGGTCCGACGGGCGTGGGCAAGACGGAGATCGCCAGGCGGCTCGCGAAGTTGGACAATTCACCCTTCATCAAGGTGGAGGCCTCGAAGTTCACGGAGGTCGGCTATGTCGGCCGCGACGTCGAGTCGATGGTGCGGGATCTGGTCGAACTGGCCGTCAACATGATCAAGGGTGAAGAGCGGGAAAAAGTTCGCGCCAGGGCGTCCGAGCTCGCTGAGGAGCGTCTGCTGGACGTTCTGCTGCCCGCAAGGCCCGAGGAGAGGCGCGCGGAAGACCTCATCGCGGGACACCCGGGGACGAGTCCGGACGCGGCACCCGCCGTGGACACGACGCGGGAGAAACTGCGGCGTCTGCTCCGCGAAGGGAAACTGGATCAGCGACCGGTGGACCTGGAGGTTTCGGAAGCGCGCACGAGCCCCATGATCGAGGTGTTTTCTTCAACGGGCATAGAAGACCTCGGCCTCAACATCAAGGAGGTCTTCGGAAATATCTTTCCTCAAAAGAAGAAGCAGCGGCGCGTCAAGGTGCCGGAGGCCATCGAGATTCTGACCGACGAGGAGGCCCAGCGTCTCGTCGACATGGACAAGGTTACCCGCGCCGCGGTGGAGCGCGTGGAGCAATCCGGCATCATCTTTCTCGACGAGATCGACAAGATCGTGGGTGGAGACGGCGCGCACGGACCGGACGTGTCTCGCGAAGGCGTTCAGCGGGATCTCCTGCCGATTGTCGAGGGCTCCACGGTCAACACGCGCTACGGGATGGTCAAGACGGATCATATCCTGTTTATCGCCGCCGGGGCCTTCAGCAGCACCAAGCCGTCCGATCTCATCCCGGAGCTTCAGGGACGTTTCCCCATCCGGGTCGAGTTGGATTCCCTGGGGAAGGAGGAGTTCATCCGCATCCTGACGGAACCGCACAACGCCCTGATCAAGCAGTACCGGGAAATGATGGCGACGGAGGGGATCGATATGGTCTTCACCGACGACGCCGTGGCCGAAATCGCCGAAGTGGCGGAGACCGTCAACGAGCGGACGGAGAACATCGGCGCGCGCCGGCTGTACACGATTATGGAAACGCTCCTGGACGAGGTGTCCTTCGATGCCCCCGACATGGAGGAAAAGCAGGTCGTTATCGACGCCGACTACGTCCGCGAGCGGCTCGACGACATCGTCGAAGACGAGGATCTGAGCCGATACATTCTTTAGGAGGTTGACCAGTGGTCGATCCGATACAGCAGTCCATGGCGCGGGCGGATGTCCTTCTTGAAGCCCTCCCGTATATCCGGCGGTTCTACAACAAGACCATCGTGATCAAGTACGGCGGTCACGCCATGGCCGACGACGCCCTGAAGAATGCCTTTGCCCGCGACATCGTGATGATGAAATATATCGGGATCAATCCGGTGGTCGTTCACGGCGGTGGGCCGCAGATCGGCTCGTTCCTGAAGAAGCTCGGAAAGGATTCCACCTTCATCCAGGGCATGCGGGTGACCGACGAGGAGACCATGGACATTGTCGAAATGGTCCTTGTGGGGAAGGTCAACAAGGAAATCGTGGGACTCATCAACCAGCACGGCGGGCGGGCGGTTGGCTTGAGCGGAAAGGACGGCGGGCTCATCCGGGCGGAAAAATACCTGCTCAGCGCCGAGAAGGCGAAGGACACCCCGCCGGAGATCATCGATCTGGGGCTGGTCGGGAAGGTGAGGGAGATCGACGGCAGCCTGATTTCCGTTCTCGTAAAGGACGGCTTTATCCCCGTCATCGCGCCGACCGGCGCCGGCGAGAGCGGAGAGACCTACAACATCAATGCCGACATCGTCGCCGGGGCGGTGGCCTCGGCCCTGAAGGCGGAAAAGCTCGTCCTGCTTACGGATGTCGCCGGCGTGCTGGACGCCGAGAAGAAGCTGGTCAACACGATGAACAACCGGGCGGCCCAGCGGATGATCGAGACCGGGATTATCGAGGGCGGCATGTTCCCGAAGGTCAAATGCTGCCTGAAGGCTTTGCGTGGCGGGGTGCACAAGACCCACATCGTCGACGGGCGGTTGCGGCACGCGATCCTGCTGGAGATATTTACCGATTCCGGGATCGGAACCGAGATCGTCGCTTAGGGATCCTTCAAAATCGGGATCCCTAGCCGAACCTGACATGTTTTCATGACAAATTTCCCGGGTGCGTTTCCGGGATGCGGTTCTCGAAGGTCGTTGAGCGGGCTGGAGGGGAGGAACAAGCGTGAATAAAACGGAGTGGATGGGGCTGGGCGAGCGGTACCTGATGAACACCTACCGGCGCGCGCCACTTGTTTTCGAACGGGGTGAAGGCGTACGACTGTGGGACTGCGACGGTCGGGAGTACCTAGACTTTCTGGCGGGCATCGCCGTCTGCAGCCTCGGACATGCCCATCCACGCGTCGTCGAGGCCATCCGGCGCCAGGCGGGCCGCCTGATGCATGTCTCCAATCTCTACCAGATCGAGCCGCAGATCCTCGCGGCGCAGGCCCTGTGCGAACGGTCCTTCGCCGAAAAAGTCTTTTTCTGCAACAGCGGCGCGGAGGCGAACGAGGCGGCGATCAAGCTCGCCCGGAAGTTCGGTCACGAACGCCTGGGCGGGCGGTATGAAATCGTCACCATGATCAATTCCTTTCACGGAAGGACCCTGGCCACGATCACGGCGACGGGCCAGACGAAGTTTCAGGCGGGGTTTGAACCGCTGCCGGCCGGCTTCCGTTATGCACCCTACGACGACCCGAAGGCGCTCGCGGATGCGGTCACGGACAGGACATGCGCAATTCTCGTCGAACCGATCCAGGGGGAGGGCGGGATCCGGCTTCCGGCACCCACCTATCTTCAGGAGGTTCGCGCTCTGTGCGACGCGCGCGGCATTCTCCTGATGCTTGACGAGGTTCAGACGGGGATCGGCCGCACGGGGACGCTCTTCGCCTACGAGCAGGCGGGGATTAAGCCGGACGTCATGACCCTGGCCAAGGCCCTGGGCAACGGGTTTCCCGTCGGGGCAATGCTGTCGACGGAGGAGGTCGCCCGGGTGTTCGAGCCGGGAACCCATGCCTCGACCTTCGGCGGGAATCCCCTGGCGATGGCCGCCGTCCTGTCGGTTCTCGAAGCGATCGATGAAGAGGGTCTTCTTAAGAATTGCCAGGAGATGGGCGAATATTTCCTTCAGAAACTGAGCGTTCTAAAGAGGAAGCATTCCCTGATCCGGGACATCCGGGGAAGAGGACTTCTGATCGGGTGCGAACTCGGCTGCGAAGGTGCGCCATACGTCTCGCGATGCATGCAGGAAGGCTTGCTCATCAACTGCACGAACGCCAACGTACTGCGCTTCGCCCCGCCGCTCGTCGTGACGGCCGGGGACATCGATCGGGCGGCGGACATTCTCGACGCCGCATTGGGGGCATCATGAAAAAGGATCTTTTGAGCGAGTTTGATCTGGCCAAAGACGACTTTGAGTGCATTTTCGAGAAGGCTAAACGTCAGAAGCGCATTCACGAAGAGGGGAGATTCTACCAGCCCCTCCGGGGGAAAACGCTGGGGATGATCTTCGACAAATCGTCGACCCGGACGCGGATCTCATTCGAGGTCGGGATGTACCAACTGGGCGGGATCGCCCTGTTTCTGAACAGCCGCGATACGCAGCTTGGGCGGGGCGAGAATATCATGGATTCGGCCCGCATCATGTCCCGCTATCTCGACGGGATCATGATCCGGACCTTTTCCCAGAAAGCCGTCGAGGAGTTCGCGCGCCATGCGTCCATTCCCGTCATCAACGGTCTGACCGACCTCCTCCACCCCTGTCAGATCCTGAGCGATCTGTTCACGATCATGGAGAAAAAGGGCGCCTATGAGGGAAAGACGATCGCCTACATCGGCGACGGGAACAACATCGCCAACTCCTGGATCAATGCGGCGGCCCGGCTCCCGATTCGCCTGGCCCTGGCCTGTCCGGAGGGCTATCGTCCGGATAGGAGGATCCTGGCCCGAGCGCTGAAAAACAACGGCGCCGACATCCTTCTGACGGACCGTCCCGAGGAGGCGGTCAAGGGCGCCGACATCGTCTACACCGACGTCTGGGCGAGCATGGGGCAGGAACACGAGCAGGAGGAGCGGGCCGGTCGTTTTCAGAGGTTTCAGGTCAACGAAAGGCTGCTCAAACACGCCCGGAAGGACGCCCTCGTCATGCACTGCCTGCCTGCCCATCGCGGCGAAGAGATCACGGCGGAGGTCCTCGACGGACCCCAGTCCATCGTCGTCGATCAGGCGGAAAACCGGCTACACGTCCAGAAAGCCATTCTTGAGATACTACTTTAGGGGAGGTTTGGTAATGTCTGATAATATTAAGAAAGTCGTTCTTGCCTATTCCGGGGGGCTGGATACGTCCGTCATCGTCCGGTGGCTGATCGAGACCTATGGATGCGAGGTCGTCTGCTTCGCCGCGGACGTCGGTCAAAAGGAGGAACTCGACGGGCTCGAGGCCAAGGCGATCAACACCGGGGCGAGCAAGTGCTACATCGAGGATCTCCGGGAGGAATTCGTCCGGGATTTCGTGTTCCCCGCCCTGCGGGCCAACGCCATCTACGAGGGGACCTATCTCCTGGGGACCTCGCTCGCCCGTCCACTCATCGCCAAACGTCAGATCGAAATCGCCCACGCGGAAGGCGCCGACGCCGTCTGTCACGGCGCAACCGGGAAAGGGAACGACCAGGTCCGGTTCGAGCTCACCTATATCGCCCTGGATCCGGCCATCCGCATCATTTCCTCCTGGAAGGATCCCCACTGGACGTTCAGGTCACGCCCCGACATGATCGATTATGCGGAGAAATATGGAATTCCGCTGCCCCTGTCGAAGGAAAAACCCTACAGTGCCGATCGCAATCTCCTGCACATGTCGCATGAGGGGGGCATTCTGGAGGATCCCTGGGCGGAGCCGCCGGAGGACGTCTTCGTCCTGACGGTGTCGCCGGAGGATGCGCCGGACCGGCCGACCTACGTGGAAATCGGGTTCGAGCGGGGGAATCCGGTCGCCGTGGACGGCGTGGCGATGACGCCCGCGGCGCTCCTCGATCGGCTGAACGACCTGGCCGGCGCGAACGGGGTCGGCCGCGTGGACATGGTCGAAAATCGCTTTGTCGGGATGAAATCCCGGGGCGTCTACGAGACCCCCGGCGGCACCCTCCTCTGGGCGGCACACCGCGCCCTCGAATCCATCACGATGGACCGCGAGGTCATGCTGATGCGAGACTCCCTGACGCCCAAGTACGCGCAGCTCGCGTACAACGGCTTCTGGTACGCGCCCGAGATGGAAACACTGCAGCGGTACATCGACGCGACACAGGAGAACGTGACCGGCACGGTGCGCGTGAAGCTGTACAAGGGCAACTGCATCGTGGTCGGCCGCAAGTCTCCCCACTCCACCTACCGGGAGGATTTCGCCACCTTCGACCAAGACCAGGTTTACAACCAGATGGACGCCACCGGTTTCATCCGTCTCAATGCCCTGAGACTGAGGATCCGATCGCTGATCAAGGGCCGGAGCGCCTGATGCATTCGTCATCCGTCAGAAAGAGCGGCAGATCATGATACCGATAAACAAGACGAAAAAACTCTGGGGAGGCCGGTTCAAGGAGCCCACCGACCGGCTGGTCGAGGCCTTTACCGCCTCAGTTCAGTATGACCGGCGGCTGTACCGCTACGACATCGAGGGGAGTATCGCCCACACCCGCATGCTGGTCAAGCAGGGGATCCTGAAGAAGAAAGAAGGCACCCTCATCATCACGGGGCTGAAGAAGATCCTCAAGGACATTCAGGAGGAGACGTTCACCTTCCGCACCGGGGACGAGGACATCCACATGGTCATCGAGCGGGCCCTGATCCGGGCGGTCGGCGACGTCGGCGGCAAGGTCCATACGGGGCGCAGCCGCAACGACCAGATCGCCCTGGATATCCGGCTCTACCTCCGGGACGAGATCCGGGAGGTCCTCGTCCGGATCGCCGCGCTCAAGGACACGCTCGTCGACTTGGCGAAGGAGGAATTCGGCACGATCATGCCCGGCTATACGCACCTACAGAAAGCCCAGCCGGTTCTGCTGTCGCATTATCTGCTTGCGTACTGGGAAATGCTCGACCGGGACGAACAGAGACTCGCCGATTCCCTGAAGCGGGTGAACGTTCTGCCTCTGGGCGCCGCGGCCCTGGCCGGGACGGGCCTGCCCCTGGACCGACAATACACGGCGGAGTTGCTCGGTTTCGAAAGCGTTTCCAGAAATAGCATGGATACCGTCGGCGATCGCGATTTCGTGGCCGAATTCATTTTTACGGCCTCCGTCGTCATGATGCACCTGAGCCGATTCTGTGAGGACCTGATCCTCTGGTCCACGGAGGAGTTCGGTTTTATCGAAATCGCCGACGCCTATACGACCGGCAGCAGCATCATGCCTCAGAAGAAGAATCCGGACGTCGCGGAACTCGTCCGGGGAAAGACCGGACGCGTCTACGGCCATCTGGTCACCCTCCTGACCCTCCTCAAGGGGCTTCCCATGAGCTACAATCGAGACCTCCAGGAGGACAAGGAGCCGCTCTTCGACTCGGTGGACACCGTCAAGGCCTGCCTGGACGTCTTCACCGCCATGCTCAGGCATACCCGTTTCAACCGGGAACGGATGCTGAAGGAAGCGGACCGTGGCTTTGCCGTCGCGACCGACGTCGCGGAGTACCTCACGCGGAAAGGTATCCCCTTCCGAGAAGCCCACCGGATCGTCGGGAGGATTGTCGGGTACTGCCTGGAGAACGACAAATCCTTCGACGATCTGACACTGAAGGAGTGGCGGAAGTTCGACCGGAAATTCACCCAGGACATCCAGGACGCCCTGGCGGTCGAAACCTCCGTCGACGCCCGCATGACGGCCGGAGGCACCGCCCGGGAGCTGGTCAGGAAGCGGATCGAGGAGATCGAACGTCAACGTGAACCGAAAGCCTGACCGAAACGGCGCCAGCCGTTGGATTCTTGCGATCCTTATCGTCATCCTTGCCGTCACGGTCCTGTGGGCCTGCGGCAGGAAGGCGGATCCCCTGTCGCCACGGGTCGAGGCGCCCGCGGCCATCGGTGGTTTGACGGTGGAGAGATTCCCCGAGGGATTCCGGCTAGGATGGGCGCCGCCCGGCGCCGGGGTGGCCCGGATCAGGATCCTGCGGAGCGACGTCACAGACGCCTCCTGTCCCGGCTGCCCGAAGGAGTCCCGGCTGATCACGGAACTGATTCCCGATGACGACGGAGTGCTGCCTGTGACCTACACGGACCGGAGCGTCAAGGAAGGCGCTGACTATACCTATCGGCTTATCGCCTGCGGCGCGGACGGCGTCTGCGGCGACGAGAGCGCGGAGACCGGAATCAAGGACTGAGGGCCGTGCATGAATGACTTCAAATTCAGGCAGAATCGCCTCTATTGTGAGGACACGCCGGTGGAGGAGATCGCGGGGGCGGTCGGCACCCCGTTTTACCTCTACAGTTTCCGCACGCTGACCCGGCATTTTCAGGTCTTCGACGAGGCGTTTGCCGACGTTCCTCATCTGGTCTGCTACGCCGTCAAGGCGAACTCGAATATCGCCCTTCTCGGTATTTTTGCCCGGGCCGGGGGAGGGGCGGACATCGTATCGGGCGGCGAGCTGTACCGCGCGCTCAAGGCGGGCGTTCCCCCCGCCAAGATCGTCTATTCGGGGGTGGGAAAGCGGATCGATGAAATTGAGTACGCCCTTCGCGAGGGCATCCTGATGTTCAACGTCGAATCCCCGCAAGAACTCGAATTGATCGACGAGACGGCGGCACGGATGGGGAAGCGGACCGGTATCGCGCTCCGGGTCAACCCGGACGTCGATCCGGAGACCCACCCGCACATTTCGACGGGGCTCAAGGAGAACAAGTTCGGGATAGATGTCTCCCGTTCGCTGGAGGCCTACCGCCGGGCAAAGCGTCTCTCCAGCCTTGACATCATGGGCGTAAGCTGCCATATCGGATCCCAGGTTACGAAGACATCCCCCTTCGTCGAAGCCCTGGAGCGGATCAGGCGGCTGATCGTTCTGCTCCGGGAAGAGGGGATCGCGATCCGCTACCTCGATCTGGGCGGCGGCCTAGGCATTACGTACGACCGGGAAACACCGCCGCATCCGACGGAGTATGCCCGGGCGCTGCTCGAAGCCTCCCGCGAGATCGACTGCACCTTTATCTTGGAACCGGGTCGCGTGATCGTCGGCAATGCGGGCATTCTGGTGACCCGTGTCCTCTACACCAAGGAGACGGAGGATAAGCGCTTCCTGATCGTCGACGCCGGCATGAACGATCTCGTCCGCCCGAGCCTCTATCAGGCCTACCACGAGATCCGGCCCGTCGTTGACGAAGATCGCGAAGAGCGCGTCTATGATGTTGTCGGCCCGATCTGTGAGTCCGGCGACTATCTGGCAAAGGGACGGTCGCTTCCGGACCAGAAGCGGGGCGAACTGCTGGCCGTGATGAGCGCGGGGGCGTATGGCTTCGCGATGGCCTCGAATTACAACTCCCGTCCGCGCGTCCCCGAGGTTCTGGTCCGGGGAGGCGAATATTCGGTCATCCGGAAGCGCGAGCGCTACGAAGACTTGATCAGCGGCGAGACGATTCCTGAGCGGCTGATCGCGGGCTGAAGGACTTGGGGCGGGGCGAAACACGACATTCAAAGCAACGGGTCGAATCAAGACCTTTGCATCATGTCATTTGGAGGAGCGCAAGCGACGAGAAATCTTAGTGATGGTTGTTGCTTAAAGATTTTTACCTTCGGTCGAAATGACAAAATAGCGTCCCAGCCCGCCACAGGCGGACCTGAATCAGGAAGTAACTTGCCATAAGCGGGTTTTGTTTTTATCGTGTTGTCGGCACACCGGAAAGGA
>Ga0209719_1001109_pt1 | contig 34925 bp, 29 predicted proteins | sample AD_JPNAS2_MetaG_FD_184421 | JGI IMG/M metagenome (GOLD analysis project Ga0209719, IMG submission 184421) | Active sludge microbial communities of municipal wastewater-treating anaerobic digesters from Japan - AD_JPNAS2_MetaG (SPAdes) (version 2) | ecosystem: Engineered > Bioreactor > Anaerobic...
CGACTTCGACGCCGTCATCGCCACGCCGGACATGATGAAGTCCGTGGGCAAACTGGGCAAGATCCTCGGCCCCCGCGGGCTCATGCCCAGCGCCAAGACGGGCACCGTCACCTTCGGCGTGGGCAACGCCGTCAGCGAGATCAAGGCTGGGAAGGTCGAGTTCAGGGTCGACAAGTTCGGCATCATCCACAACTCCTTCGGCAAGGCGGGTTTCCCCGTCGAGAACCTCTACGAGAACGGCAAGGCCCTCCTGAGGGCCATCGTCAGGGCGAAGCCGGCCGCGGCCAAGGGGCAGTACATCAAGAGCCTGGCCGTGACATCGACCATGGGGACCTCCTTCAGGGTGGACCCCAACGCCGCGGTGAAGGAACTCTCCGCCGAATAGGCGCCCCCGGGTTTTTTCCGGGAAAAACTGTTATAATTCTGCCGTTCCATCGACCGCAGACAGCGGGTGCGCACCGATGCGCTTAATGACTTGCCCGCCGAGGTCTGGAAGAGCCTGACGCATGCCACAGCCATGTGTCCAGGTCTCCCGGGCCCGGAGGGTCCGGGAGTTTTTTTATGCGAGGAGGTGAATAAATGCCTTCGCAATTGAAGATCGAGCAGGTTGAGTCGCTCAGGGAAAAATTGCAGGAAGCCGAGGCCGTTTTCATATGCGAGTACAGGGGGCTGAACGTCGCCAAGATCACGGCCCTCAGGGCCTCCATCCGCGGCGCCGGCGGAGAGATGAACGTGGCCAAGAACACCCTCATGGGGATAGCACTCCGGGAGGAGTCCATGCCCGTCCCCGACGCGATCATGACCGGCCCCAACTCCTTCACCATCGCCTATTCCGACGCGGCGGCGGTGGCCAAGGTCATCAGGGACTTCTCCAGGGAGAAGGGCAACGAAGCCCTCATCATCAAGGGAGCGGTCCTGGGGGACGACATCCTCTCCATGGAACAGGTCAGCGCCCTCGCGGACCTGCCCTCGAGGGAGGTCCTGCTGGCGCAGCTGGCGGGGACCATGATCGGCCCAGTGAGAGGTCTCGTCACGGTGCTCTCCGGCACCACCCGCGGGCTCGTGACGTGCCTGGAAAGGATAAAGGAACAGAAGGAAGAAAAAGCCGCCTGAAATATCGACAGGTGTAGATGAAAAAGGAGGAACAGGAAATGACCGCAGCCAAAAAGGCAGCAGAAGGCGAAGAAGTAGTCACTGAAGCGATCGAAGTGAAGGAAGAGAAGAAACCCGCGAAGAAGGCCGCTGGCAAGGCCCTTTCCAAGGAAGATATCCTCGCCGCCATCGAGGGAATGACCGTCCTTGAACTCTCCGAACTGGTGAAGGCACTGGAGGACAAGTTCGGCGTGTCCGCCGCGGCCCCGGCCATGGCCATGCCCATGATGGGCATGATGCCCGGCGCCGCCGCCCCCGTGGAGGAGGAGAAGACCGAGTTCGACGTCATCCTGAAGAACACCGGCACGAACAAGATCGCCACGATCAAGGTCGTGCGCGAACTGACCGGCCTCGGCCTCAAGGAGGCCAAGGACCTCGTCGACGGCGCCCCCAAGCCCGTCAAGGAAGGCGTCTCCAAGGAAGAAGCCGAGGAGATCAAGAAAAAGATCGAAGAAGCCGGCGCCGAGGTGGAACTCAAGTAACACCGCCTTTGACCGGAGGGTTTATCGAAAGGGGGGGCCTGCTCTGGAGGCTCCCCTTTTTTGTGCATGGACCTTTACGAATCTTTATAAATTGGAATATGAAAAGATTAATATCCTGGCTGTGGCATTAAATTCTTAAAGGTATTATATTTATCCCATGAGAAAAACACCCATCACTCCATCAAAAAAGTCAAGGGGGTTCTCCCTCGTGGAGGTCCTCATCGCCATGGTGATCCTCACCATAGCCCTCCTGGCCCTGGCGGGGGTCGTCGTCTCCACGACGATGCTGATGGGCCACACCATCGACAAGGAGAAGGCTGTGGACCTGGCCGTAGAAAAATTGGAGGTCCTGGAAGCCGATTACGATGAAATAAAGGATGGCCTGGAAGAACCTGACAACAGCAAATTTAAACTCACCTGGACAGTAAACGATGCGGTCGGAACAGGCGGAAAAGAGATCACCCTCCATGTCCGGTGGGACGGGGCGCTGGGAAGCCGAGAGGTCACCCTGGAGCGGTTCGTCGCCGACCCCGAACCGGAATGATCCTTATCTCTAAAAGGGGAATAAGGCATGGCAGTGAGAAACGTTCCGTTTTTTAGAAAACTGAGAGGCTTCACCTTCGCAGAGATCCTCGTCGCCATCCTCATCATGGCGATAGTGGCGGGCAGCGTTCTGATGCTCGGTTACACCTACATCAAGCACTTCGAGCAGGTCAACGAGATCACTATTGCCAAGGACCGCGCGACCATGGTCCTCACCTACCTCGAAAAAAGGATCCTCCATACGGGGCTGGGGATGCCCGTTTCGGCCGATGAGTTTGCCGATTCCTTTGAAGGTCTCTGGGTCCACCAGGATTTTCAGGGCGAGCGATGGCAAGGATCCGTCCACCAGCCGGAACCGCCCGAACCCTTGGAACAGTACAATGAAAGCGAGGAACTCCTGGTAGCCTACGCCGTTCCTTCTTCAATTTTTTCGATCTCCTCCGAGAATGTAAACAACGATGACGCGAATCCGACCTCCATTGAGGTTTCGGATTTGGATATAACGATGTTGCCTGAAAATCCTCCTCAGCTTAATCAAACAAAAGGATGGGTAGTATTTCCCTCGGTAAAATGGCCGCTCAAAGTAAAGGCAAGGGATAATACTTCTGATCCCAAAACAATAGAACTTTCGGTGAACGGACAAAAGAGACATGTTCTCGTGAACGATCGTCTCCACTATGTAAGGTTCATGGAAGCCAAAGTCGAGGATGGGTCGTTCAAGGTGAAAGACCTCGCGATCTCGAATATTAAGAGTGGACTGCAGCCCATTGTGGAAGGGGTCCTTGATTGCCGCTTCAGGCTGGATAAAAATGGAGTACTCACCGTCTCGGTCCTCGCCAGGGGCAACAAGAAGTATTCAGCCTTCGTATCGCCCGTCGATGTGCCCGACTGGGGTACAGTGGAGAAGGATGAATGGAGAAAATACCACCTGGTCGCTTTGGCCAGGGGATGGAGGGTCAGGAATTGAAACCCCGACCGTTCTCACGCAGAAGAGCCATGGCCCTGCCCCTGACGCTGGTTTTCATTCTCGTGGGGGCCGTATTGGTAGGAGCGGCCCTTTACGTGGTGGAGAACATGCACTCCACCTCCAGGCACGTGGTCACGGAGACGCAACTCTACAACGCGGCCCAGTCCGGGATAGAAAAGGCCAAGATGGTCCTTTGGGAGCAACGGAAAGATCTTGATCTTGAGGAACGAAAGTATACCGGTGAACTGATCGATATCAGGGCGCGCAAAAAGAATGCCTCCAAGTCTTTGGATGAAGAAGAAGGCCTTTGGAATATGTCGATCGATGGTTTGCCCGGCGTCGAAGTCACCGTGGACATACTCGATTGCAATTACGTTTTTGACGGTGTGACTTACGATAATTTGCAACCCCCACAGATCGCTGATCTGCCCCCACGCTGGCCCGGGGGGGAAGGGGGCGCTGGTGAGGATGGTGGCACAGAAGGTCCTCCTGAAGGCACATCGGCAATAATCGATCCTTCACGCTTCTTTCATGTAGGAGGCGGTGGAATGAGCGGGGAGAAACGCTTCGTGATTAGATCCGCAGCCTCTGAGGTAAGTGGGGGACAGCAGGTAAAAATTGAGGTAATGGTCGTGTTGAAGCCATGAGGATAAGAAAGCGTCCAAAATTAAAGACTGTCATCGGTTTTCTTTTGGCGGCCGCGGTTTTGTTCCTTGGCCCGGCTGGCGGAGTTCTTTCCGCCCAGAACCCCGATCCGGCCGACTGGCCCATGTGGCCTGAACCCAGCAAACAGATATATTCTCTTTCAAATCCTCTTCCTGTTTATGAACCGGCGACATTCTTAAGCATCGGCAGGGAAGTAGTTCCCTGGGTTTTTTTTGGAGGTACAAATGCCGCAAATAAAAACATTAAAATTGTTGGTTCCGAATTAGTTTTTACAATTGAACAGTATTCTTTAGAATATGATGACAATGAATGGGTTAAAAAACTGTCGGGCTATGTTTTTCTATCGCCTACCAGCAGGGTTTCTGACCCACTTTTTATTGTGTCAAATGGAGCTATAGCACTTTTCGATGAACTCTACAATGAATTATTCGTTCTAAATTTGCAAGAGAATTCAGTTTTTCCAGTCTTTAAAGATAAATGGTTTTTTTACGGCACACCTCCTAACTTTGCTGACGTGGCGAATGAAAGCCTGTTGGCAGATAAGGAAACGGATCCGGGGAAATACATTACGAATTGGAAGAATTTCCTGTCAAAAAATCTGAACATTGATAATGAATATTTCTTCGCAGATTCTGGCCATGCACCGCCCCAGATGATTTGGCCTTTTGATCCTTGGCTTTACTCTTATAGAGCAAAAACCGGTTATACTGATCCACCTAGCGCATGGGAAGGCCGGTATGCATGCATGTGGCCTACCAACCAGGGGGCTCTTCAAGTCTTTGAGATTAATAATGTAGGTATTCCGGATACAAATCCCTCCGTTTACAGGTCTTGGATGGCTGTGCCAAGTCCTTCTTTAAAGCAGTCTATTTATCATGAATTGCGAAAAGCATATAGTAATGATTATTGGAGACTGACTGTGCTCGATGGCCCCGTTACAGTAAGAGACGTCGAGATTGATGGACAATGGAGACGAATTGCTATAGGTACGACTGGGATGGGAACAAAACAGGTACCTAAGCCCCAGAATGCTTGGACAGAACTGGGGCAGAGTGTCGTCAACCCTTCGGGGATTCCCAGCCAGACTGAAGAAGAAAAAGGAAGGGTCTTCGGAGTTTATGCTTTTGATATTACCGATATAGATCATCCCTTAGGGGTTGATCAATCCCCCACGCCACTTTGGTCGGTGACTAACATTAATTTCGAGACTTCGGCAATAACTCCCCTTAACAAGTGTTTGTTAGAAACCCCTAGCGGAATTATCGAAATAGACCAGAGTAACGCAGATTATGGAGCATTCAGCAAGATGGATTTCTCAGTAAGCAAACCCTTGATAGGTTACACGCGGGATGCTAACAACAATAGGAAATGGCATGTGATAATCCTCGGTATCGAAAAAGATACGAAAAAGTATTTCTGGCTGGATCTTAGTACTGAAAATGGGAAAGTGCTGGATTCAGGTTATTTCTTCAATACGCAAACAAGTTCTGAAGAAAAATTAAGAAAGGTTTACGCAAAAAAAGGCGAGAAACCAAAAGACTTACTATTTGTCGAAGAGGAGTTAGAGAATCTCAATCCTAGCCGCATTCTTTCAGCTTTTCCCCCTAAGAAATCCCTTTATAAGGAGCCGCTTCTTAGTGACGTATATGTCTATCTTTCGAACGGTTCTCTGTATCGATGGGATATTAACGAATCGAAATCTAATTCAAATCCTCAATTTATTGCCGCTTTTATAAATAACGACGGCCAGCCAGCATCACCAATCACTGATTTCGATATTACCTATAGTAGTGATGGCGGTACCTACGATACCTACTTGGCCGCAAATGTGGCACTAACTTACAATGGTGCCTCAGACCATGAGACAGAAGGGTTGATTATCGCAAATCTTTCAAAAGTATCTAGTAACCAGAGCTCTTTTACACCACCTGGCCAAGACGGCGAAAGAATTCAAGTCACCAATACTAGAGGAGACATAGTGCTTGAGGTAGTCCAGTTGCAAGGTGAACACGGATCTTATTCGCCCAAGAGTAAAACTGTTCTAGCATCCCCTGTTTTCGTTGGACATAGGGTATATCTTTCCTTCTATGAAATGGAAGGCAAAAAGAATAAATTTAACGCTACCAGGCTCTATGTCATTGAATTCTTGAAAAATAGAAGTGGGAATGCCAAATTAAGCAAAGCTTCCAAACTAGATGATATGGGCGTCGGTAAAGCAGGGGAGTATTTCGATTTCGAAGAAAGGGAAGCAACGATGATGTTTATTGATTCTCAGGGAAATCTTACAATTGTATTTGAAGAACCAGACAGCCAAGGAAATATTACGACTTCTATCGAGACTGGATTGGAGCTATATTCAGGTGATGCCTCCGGCGAAACTGGTGTATGGTCAGGTTCCAACCTAGGAATCGTCTACTGGAAAACCCTGTAAAATAACACCATGCATATCGACGCCCACGTACACGTGTATCCGCCCGAGATAGAGAAAAACTGGAAGAAAATAGCCGAGACGGAGCCCCACTTCGGCACGCTCTGCGCCGGGAAGGCGCACAAGTGGGGGACCGTCGAGGATGTGGTCGCCCGGATGGAGATCGACGGGCTGGACCAGGCCTGGGTCACGGGGGTAGCCTTCCGCGACCCGGGCCTTTGCCGTCTTTGCAACGACTATGTCATGGAAGCCCTGAAGAAGTACCCGGGAAAGATCCAGGGCCTGGCCGTGGTGAACCCCCTCTCCCGGGATTTCGAAAAAGAGATAGGACGCTGCCGTGAGGCGGGCTTCATCGGCGTGGGGGAACTCTTGCCCTACGGGCAGGTCTTCGACATTTCCGACAGCCGCGAGACCTGGCGGCTGGCCGCCGCCTGCCAGGAGAATGGCCTGTTCCTGATGCTGCACGTGGCCGAGCCGGTGGGGAGAGATTACCCCGGCAAGGGCGGCATGGGCCCCGGGGAGGCCGCCGCCTTCTGCGAGAACCACCCCGAGGTACAGGTCGTCTTCGCCCATATGGGCGGGGGGCTCTGGGCCTACGAGACCATGAAGTGCATGAAGATGATCCTGGAAAACGCCTGGTACGATACGGCCGCCGCGCCCTTCCTCTTCGGCCCGGAAGTCTTCCGCGCCGCCGTCGCGGCCGGGGCGGGCGACAAGATCCTCTACGGAAGCGACTTTCCTCTGCTTTGCGCCGACCGGTACGAGAAGATGTTCCTCTCCTCCGGCCTCGACGATGACGCCCTGTCAAAGATCAGGGGCGGCAACGCCCTCTCCCTGCTCGAAAAGGTCCGCGCCTTCCCCAGCCTGGAATAAAGTCACCCCTTCCTTTTTTTGTACAACGCGCCGGCCCTGTCGCAACGGGGAAAGGTTTGCCATGACCCTATTCCGGGGAAAGGGTTCTCGAGTCTTTTTCTTCCCTCCTGTTTCTGCTACCCTATTTCCGTTCCCAGGCTCAACGAAAGGGGATGTTCAATGAAAACCTACACCGAGTACTTCAACCACATCATCGCCCATCACCAGGCGATACTGCCCATCACCGGGGGCGAACTGGACCTGGGGCCCTGGGAGCAGTGTTTTTACGCGGAATTCGACGGCCGCCGCAGGAAGCGCGTGGTGGTCAAGATCATGGGGGTATGAACGAATGATCAAACTGACCGTTTTCGTGACGACGATCCTGCTGGCTGTTTTTCTTCTTTCCCGGCCATCCTTCGCCGGCGAGGGAGGCCTCATTCCGATGGAGGATTTCTTCAGGAACCCGGAAAAAAGCGGCTTCCGCATCTCCCCAGACGGGGCCCGGATCTCCTGGCGGGCCTCCTGGGAACGGCGGTTGAACATCTTCGTCCAGAAGATCGGCGAAGAGACGGCCACGCGGGTCACCGCGGCGACGGAGAGGGACATCCTGACCTACTTCTGGTCGGGCAATGACCGCATCCTCTACCTGCAGGACTCGGGCGGGGATGAGAATTACCACCTCTACGCCGTCGACGCCGGCGGTTCCGGAACGAAGGACCTCACGCCCTTCGAAGGCGTTAGGGTGACCATAGTGGACCCCCTGGAAGAGATCGACGACGAGGTCCTCATCGGGATGAACCGCAGGGACCCGAGGGTTTTTGACGTCTTCCGGTTGAACATCGCCTCCGGGGAACTGGCCCTCGTCGAGGAAAACCCGGGGGACATCGAAGGGTGGGTGACCGACCACCAGGGAAAACTGCGGGTTGCCCTGAGGACCGACGGGGTGAACCAGTCCCTCCTGTACCGCGACCGGGAGGAAGACGAGTTCAGAACCCTTCTCACCACCGACTTCAGGGAGAGCGTCGGCCCGCTCTTTTTTACCTTCGACGATAAAAAACTCTACGTCTCCTCCAACCTCGGCAGGGATAAATCGGCCATCTATGTCTTCGATCCCGAGAAGGCGGCCAACGAGGAACTGATCTTCGAACACCCCGAGGTGGACGTCTATGCCCTCCTGCAGTCGAAGAAGCGGAAGGTCATCACCGGGGTGGGGTACGTCACCGACCGGGCCCGATATCACTTCTTCGACAAGGAGCGGGGCAACCTCCAGGAAGAGCTGGAGTCCCGCCTCCCCGGCAGGGAGGTGGCCGTGACCTCCATGAGCAAGGACGAGGACAAGGTCCTCCTGCACGCCGGGGGCGACCGAACCCAGGGAGCCTATTACTTTTACGACAGGGCGACCGGGGAGTTCCACAAACTGGCCGAACTCAGCCCCTGGCTTCCGGAGGACGAACTAGCCCCCATGAAGCCGGTGCAATACACCGCCAGGGACGGGCTCACCATCCACGGGTACCTGACCCTGCCGGTCAACAGCGACGGCAAGAACCTCCCCGTGGTGATCCACCCCCACGGCGGCCCCTGGGCGCGGGACAGCTGGGGCTACGACAGCGAGGTCCAATTCCTGGCCAGCCGGGGCCTGGCGGTGCTCCAAATGAACTTCCGCGGCTCCACCGGGTACGGGCGAGCCTTCTGGGAAGCCAGTTTCAAACAGTGGGGAAGGGCGATGCAGGATGACATCACCGACGGTGTCAAGTGGCTCATTGAGCAGGGCATAGCCGACCCGAAGAGGGTGGGCATCTACGGTGGATCCTACGGAGGCTACGCCGTCCTGGCGGGGTTGGCCTTCACCCCCGGGCTTTACGCCTGCGGCGTGGACTACGTGGGTGTGTCCAACATCTTCACCCTCTTCGAGACGATGCCGCCCTACTGGGAACTGGGCCGCAAAATGATGTACGAGCAGGTCGGCGACCCCGAAAAGGAGAAGGACCTCCTGGTGGCTGCCTCGCCGGTCTTCCATGCCGATAGGATCAGGGCCCCCCTCTTCGTCGCCCAGGGAGCCAACGACCCCAGGGTGAAAAAGGCCGAATCGGACCAGATCGTGGAGGCGCTGCGGAAACGAGGCGTGGACGTGGAATACATGGTGAAGGACAACGAGGGCCACGGCTTCCTCAACGAGGAAAACCGCTTCGACTTCTACCGCGCGATGGAGCGCTTCTTCTCGAAGCACCTCGGCAGCCTGTCGGAGCAGTAGTGCCCGGCCTGGCTGGGGTTCCTGACAGGAACGGGCGGAACCCATAGCAAAAGATGGGTTTTACTTATAATTGTCAACTCAAGCAAGCTTGACTGTGACCGGACAGCGATAATGTCATCCTCGTTCTTCATGGGATACCTTCTCTAACAAAACCCTGAGAGGGGATGACATTTTCGCTGTCCGACCGCAATGGGAGATAATGCTCTTGAAATTCCGCCAGAATCTGCTATATATTATCAGTAAGTGATGAACAATGACGAGATGGGAAAAAGCGCCATGACGAACTGGCTTACACTGGAAGAAGCAGCAAAATATTTGAAAATGGGCAGGTCCACCCTCTACAGCCTTGCTCGCAAGCGGACCGTTCCTGCCCACAAGATGGGCAGGAAATGGCGATTCGACTCCGGCGAACTGGACGAATGGCTCAAGGCGGGAAAGTTGGCTTTGCCGGAGGAGAAGAAAAGATCAAAATGAATAAAGAGCGTGACCGTGAATGGGGAAATATTGTCTTCACCGTAAACAGAGTCAGCGAAGCCCAATCTAGTTACGCTGTTATGGCGGTGCTTTAGACAATGAAAACACAACTGAGCTTTCCTGAATTTGATGTGCTCCCTGTAGTCAATGCGTTGGCCGCCCCAGCAACGTATCGAGGCCTTTACTCGTTCCATAAATACTGGGGGAAGAAGCCAGCCGAACCGAGCCGGTATCTCATCAAGCGTCTTTGCCCAGTAGGCGGACTGGTAGTTGATCCATTTCTTGGATCAGGCATTTCCGCGCTGGAAGCGGTTCGATTGAAGCGTCGCTTCATCGGCGTAGATGTCAATCCAGTTGCCGTAAGAATTGCACGGCTTTTGGTGTCACCTCCATCAGCTCGTTCCGTGTACGAGGCACAAATTCGTGTCGCTGCGACCGCCAAGCAAGTAATACTCGAGAGCTACGCGACAGCACAGGGGAGGCCCGCCACGCATTTCGTGTGGAACAATGATGCCATAGAAAAAGTTTGGCTGACAAATGGGGGAAATCGCAATCGCATGGAATTGTCTCCAAGCGATCATGATGTTGCACTCGCGGAGCAGTTTAGAACATTCCGGCCGCAGAGGTTGCGCACGCCGCGATTTTTTACCAACTCGCGCATTAATTCGTCCGCATCGCTTACGCTGAATGACCTATTTACGGGTCGGGCGTTGCGCAATATCGAACTGCTATTGGACGCGATTGACAACTTACCGATGGCAATACAAGAGCCGATGCGTCTTTCGCTCACGGCTTCGGTTGGCCAGATGAGCAAGATGGTTTTCGCCATAACGGGCCGAGGAAAAACGACCGGCGCGAGCAGTGATCGAATGGAAGTCGGATCGTGGGTTATCGGCTACTGGCGTCCAAAGCGACATTTTGAGGTCAACGTATGGAATTGCTTTGAACGTCGTGTTAAGAAGCTGTCAAAAGCAGTTGCAGAATTAGGGGCAACGCACTTCGATGCCAATCCTGGTCGACTCAATTCGGTCTGTGATTCCAAAGCGGACTACGCGCTACTCATCGGCGACACATTGCAATTGTTACCTGAATTGCCTGATAAATCGGTTGATTTAATCATCACTGATCCTCCACACGGTGACCGCATTCCCTACCTAGAGCTTTCAGAGTTATGGAACGTCATCCTTGGGGAAAAACCTTTGTTCGAATCAGAAATAGTAGTGTCAGACGCCAAGGATCGTGGAAAGAATTGGGCTAGTTATAATCATGCAATGTCACAATTTCTGGAAATTGCTGACCGCAAGTTGAGCGAAAGTGGTTTCCTTGTGCTGTTTTTCAATGCGCGTACCAAAGAAAGTTGGACATTTCTGAGCCGTTTTTCCGATAACGCGAACCAAGCGGGTATGACCTATTGCGGTTGCTTCCCTCTGGTCTATTCTGCGGCTTCGGTTGTTCAAGATAACCGGAACGGTGCGTTATGCAGTGATTTCGGGTTGGTATTTTCACGCTCAAGGGCAGTGGACAGTACACTTACCGACATTCCGAGATGGGTTTCCACTCTGCCTACGCCAAAGGAATAATTATGCCGCTTACTTTCTCGCAAGCCGACGCCTTGTTTCGGCAAGACAAGTTGAACGAGCTAATCGCTGATACTGAAGGGCGGCGCTTTCTCAAGCTCCGGTCCCTAAACCGCACCGGATACCTTGAACGACTTTTTCATTTGGCTGGCATTGTGAGACCGGATGTAGGCACGCGCCAACTATTTAAGGCCGCATTCAGTGCAGGAATCAGCATGACAGCCATTGAAACCTGTGCCCGTGAAATCTATCAAGAAGAACGTGAGCAACGCCGCTCCAACGAAGCAGATTTGATTAACCAACTCTACCGTGTGCAGGAGTTTAATTGGGGCGGGCTTCACCAGAACAGTTTAGAGAAAACAATCGTAAACAATTATGTCAAGAGAATCACTGACTTCGAAACGCTGTGCCGATGTGTGGAGAACGAGTTGCTAACCAGCATGCGTGGTTATGTGATCTGCTCATGGTATAACCACTGGACTTCCATCATTATTGAAGATATTTTCAAGGACCATCCCAACGTATTTCCAGCAGTCGGCTTAGTTAAAAAGATTGATTTCTTTATTCGCGACACGCCGTTCGACCTAAAGGTCACATATCTGCCGGAAGGTTATCTCTCAGAGAAACGTGCGGCCACACAACAGCGGCCTGAGTTAACGCTATTAAAACAAATGGCAAGAGCAAATGGGTTACCCATCGCCTCGGACTTAGCCACTGCTGCCTTGCTTCAAGACCTATGGGCTAAAGTCTCAGATCATCCATCGGATGTCTGCAGGGAACTCATCACATCGCTTCAAAACTTCCGCAATGCGGTGGTTGATGAAATAGATCGGAATCCTGTGGATTTGATTCGTTGGCTCTACGAGAATCAGGGTGAGCGGCGTTTCGACGCGTCGAACCGCTTATTCTTGGTTCTTGTTGACCAACGCAATTTTTTTGATTCATGGAAACTCAAACGAGCCAAGTCACTGATGGAGGTTGAGGTTCGCAACTACTTGGATCACTGTGGAGATAAACCTGGACGTCTGGTTCAGTTTGACTGGGATGGAAGGGAGTATTCAGCGGTCTCTGATGTGATAGTGATCCGACACCAAAAAACTGAGCTTTGACGAAAAAGGGTGTCAAAATCCTGTGCAATGAACGACCTCCATGCAACTGAATACGAAGCCGTAGGATTCCTGGTTCCGGTTGTGAACCACGAAGGTGATCCGACTAGATTCAGATCATGCCCATTGTGATCCATGTTGTCGCTGATGAACCGCCGTCAAATCAAATCGGGGGTGCATTTCGGCCCCTTGTATCTACGGATCGTGGTATAGGCCCCTCTGATTTCCTTTGGGCGTCGAGGCTGTTAAACACCTACTTCAACTTCTCGTCGTCGGCTTTGCATGAGTAGATGGAGCAGCGAGTAGGCTTGTTAGTACCTTGTACTTACTTCAATACTTCTCCTCGGCTACGGTTAATTTTTTTCCTCATACCTTCTCCCTTTCCGATTTGCTACTCTCACCTTTGGCTGAGCTATCTATCAGCGATAATGTGGAGAGGGATACGTCCCGTTTGCTCTGCCCGCTAACCCGAAAGCCAGGGAAGGACCTCCGCCTTGTCGGGGACCTTCCCGACCGACTTCACCTCGCCGTCCACTACCACGGCGGGAGTGCCCAGCACGCCGTAAGAGACGATCTCCATGACGCCGGTAACCTTTTCCACCTCCGCGTCGACGCCCGCTTCGGCGATCGCTTCCTTGACCACTTTTTCCGTCTGCTTGCACTTGGGGCAACCGGAGCCCAGTATCTTGATCTTCATTGCTAAATCCCTTCTTCCGTTTCGTGTTCCGATAAACCTGCGGGCCGCCTCCACAATCATGGCGGCGGGTATCGCCTCGAAGGTTTGACCGTTTCGTTCCAGGGTCCGGCACATGGTCGGTGAGCCGAGAATCCCGCCGCACGAGGCGCAACAGTTTTCCGATTTACGGATGTCGGGCAGCAGATTCTCGATGGCAACGCCGTTAAAATAGATGCTGTTCGATTCCGGAACATCCTGATCTGTTAGAAGCGTTTCCTTGAGGGAAACTTCCCAACCCTTGGGTTCCAGTTCCCCGACCAGAACCGCGCAAGCGGCGCGAACCGTCTTCCCGGTGTCCGAGCACCGGTCACAAGTTTTGCCGTCCCTGTCCAGATGACGCCATTCGATTTCCAGACGATTCATAATTCATCCTCCTATGGAAAATTCAGCCAACCATCGCGCCGTACAGCACCCCGGCGATCGTAGACATGACCACGATGATGCCGCAAAAGACGGCTGTCTTCTTCGCTCCCATGATGCTGACCATCACCAGCATGCTGGGCAGCGACAGGGCCGGGCCCGCCAGGAGCATCGCCAGGGCCGGCCCCTGGCCCATGCCGGCACCCAGGAGTCCTTGCAGGATCGGGACCTCCGTCAGCGTGGCGAAGTACATCAATGCCCCGGCGGCGGAAGCTATGAAATTCGCCCGGAGGGAGTTGCCGCCCAGCAGGGACTGGACCCACTCCCCGGGGATCAGGGCCTGGTGGCCGGGGCGGCCCAGCAGGAAGCCCGCGGCCAGCACACCGAGTGCCAGCAGGGGAGTGATCTGCTTTATGAACGTCCAGGTGGACTCCACCCAGCTTACGCGCTCATCCCTTTTGAACCAGGCTTTCAGCATGAACACCAGGACGGCCAGGAGGAGGGCGGTGATGTACCACTTGGCGGCGAAGAGGGCCGCCCATGGCCCCGCCGAACCCGGCGCCGGCCTGGCGAAGGTGGCGAACACCAGGATCAGCACCATCGTCAGCAGGAACAGGCCGTCCTGAAGAAGGGTGCGCCCCCTTTCCCCGGACTCGGGCAGGAAAACCTGCCCGGCGGTGCGAGCGGCGTCGTCCTTGCGGAAGATGAGGGCCATAAGCAGGCCCGTGACCACGGCGAAAACCACCGCCCCCACGGCCCGGGCCAGGCCCAGCCGCCAGCCCAGGATCTTGGCGGTCAGGGTAATGGCCAGCACGTTGATGGCCGGGCCCGAATAGAGAAAGGCCGTGGCCGGCCCGATTCCCGCACCCCGGGTGTAGATGCCGGCGAACAGCGGCAGCACCGTGCAGGAGCACACCGCCAGGATGGCCCCCGAAACGGAAGCCACCGAATAGGACAGCACTTTGCGGGCCTTGGCCCCGAAGTACTTGAGCACCGAGGCCTGGGAAACGAACACGGCGATGGCCCCGGCTATGAAAAAGGCGGGGACCAGGCAGGTGAGGGCGTGATCCCGGGCGTATTCCTGCAGCATCATGAAGGCCTCCAGCCCCGACCGGCGGACCGCCGGGTCGCCCCAGGGGACAAAGTAGGCCGACGCGAAAACACCCACGATCAAAAACAGCTTGGTCCGTTCCTTCATAGAGCTTCCCCCTCGTAACTGCGGCCCCGCGCCGGGAGCGAAGGACCCGTGAACCCCGTCTCATTCATGCTTCGTCATATAACGATATAAGGAGAGCAAAAAAAAAATCAGTTACCGCAAATGCTCTCCCGGTCTATCTCCGGGAGCCTGGCCACCAGGGCGGCCACGTCGGCTTCGTCCTCCAGCCAATGCTTCAGATTGCTCAGCATGATGGCCGCGTAGCGGTTCCTTCCCCCGTCGGACAGCCGGTAATTTACCCACGGCCCCTCCTTTGAAAAGGAGATAAGGCCAGCCTCCTCCAGGATCTTTAGGTGCTTGCTGGCGGTGGACTGGGCCAGCCCCATCGCCTCTTGGATCTCGCACACGCAAAGCACCCGCCGCTGGAGCAGTTTGATCATCTTGACCCGGTTGGGGTCGGACAGCGCTTTCATGACCTTGATAAAATCCCTCATGGCACCTCCATATCGTCATATAGCATTATGATGAGCCAACCCCCACTTGTCAAGGAGCAATTTGTAGTGGAAGATGCCGGCCACGCCCATTTCCTTTACGTGGGGCCTGAAGGGTTGTCGCAAGTGCTGTCGCGAGTTTGTCGCAAGTTGGGAAGAAGCATTGTCGCAAAAGTGTCGCAAACATTGTCGTGAACCTGTCGCAAAGATCAAATCTCATTCCGAAGGGGAAAGGATCGTTCCGTTTCTCCATCGGACTAGGCAGTCGCTGACCGATCCCGTCAATTTCATTCGTTGTCCCTAGAGGCCCAATCGTTCCGCGACGTCCTTGTAATCCTGATCCTCAGCAAAGAGTATCTCGAGCTCACTACGCGCCTGCTTCGACTGTCCCAGGTCCTCGTAGACCAGGGCCCGTTCGTACCGAAGCGATTTTAGTAGTTCCCCGGAGCGATCTTTCTTTCGGTGCAGGGCTGCCGTGAGCGTCTCTCGCGCCGCGTCCAGCAGGCCGAGGCTGCGCAGGGCTTTGGCCTTGTATAAAAGGAGCGCGGTGTGGATCGGCGACTCGTTCTCGATGCCTTCGGCTAACTCCACGATCTTCCTGTAGGCATTGACGCTCTCCGGCCCTGGTTCGCTCCCTTCGGGCCTGCCATCGGCTCGTTCAAATCGGCTGTCCCACCCATTTATCTTATCGTCCGGAAGAGAGTCCAACAGAAGCTCCGCGAGGGACAGCTTCACCACCACGTCGTCGGGTTCGAGCCGCTTCAGCTTCTCAAGACATGCGATCGCAACCGCCCAGCGCGCCTGGCGCTGATACACTTCCACCAGGCCCAGCAGTACGCCGCGGAGATCCGGGCCCACATGTACAGACACTTCGACCGTGACGGGGAGGCTCATGGTGGCGGAGATGCCGTACTTGGAGAAGAAGCGGCCCAGGTCGCTATGCTTATCAGCGGCTGTCGTCAGATAGGTCGCGGCTTCGCTCAGCCGCCCCTGCTTGAGTGACAGGAAACCAGCGAGGAAAGCACCATCGGCCAGGTGAACAGCCTCCTCAAGGTGCATGAGGGACTTTTCTTCGTTGCCGAGGACCAGCTCCCGACACCCATTCACCAGGGCTTTCTCGTCGTCCGGGGTGGTGAGCCGCTGGAAGAAGCTTAGCGTCAACAGGTCTTCCGGGCGAACCGCTGGCGCAGTCGGAGTGGAGTAGGGCGCGCTCCCTTTGCCGCCTGATCTCTTTCTTGAATGCGTGGTCGTGTAGAAAAGTCCCGTTCCCGGAATACCCACGGTGGTTCGCTGACCTCTCGGGCCGATGGTGTGCTTTGCTCCGCGCGGCCCGAGCGAAACAGAGCCACCCGACTTACTAAGGTTCAGGGTCACACCAGGTGCGACCTTGATCCGTCTCCAGAAGCGGAAACCCACATCGGAAACCTCCTTTCATCCTTCGGGCGGGTGACGCATCCTCGCCGTAAGTATGCCCGGTCTCGATAGTCCCGTCCCGTTTATGGACGACTACTTTTCCTTGTGTCTGATTCTTCGCTAATTCCTTCGCACGTTCGACGGCCTCAGCTTTAGTTTTGTGTTTACTGGAAGCTCTTGATGCTTTTTCTGTTTTAACCTTCCAGCCGTTGTCCGTTCCTGAAATTAGATGGTAGGTTTTACGTTTCGTCAATGTCCTTATCTCTCTCATTTTGGGATCAGGACTGTTTCACGACGGGTCATTATTGTCAAAGCTTCTGTGCACAGGTTGTAAGTCAGGGCCGACTATATCCATTGCCTTGGTCCATGTTGTTTGCTTAAAGGTATCCGTTTCTGGTCGTACAGGGTCCTAAACTCGACCAGCCGTCAGGGCATTCACTATAATCCTGCAGTAGCGGACAACCTCTGGCGCCATTGCTTTTTATAAGATTCCCATAGAATCTGTTACAGTTGTACTCGGTTCTTCCCTTGCAGTCGCTCCGAGAAGCCGGTGCTCCGATGGCCTCACAAGGCATCCGTAGTTCCGTGCTCTTTCGGAGAAATCATTCATCTATTTCGCCTCTTTGCTCCAAGATTGTGTCTCTGTTTGTTCCACACAGCATCGATATCGATTCCATCCTTTATGGCACTCTGAAGTTTGTCCAATGCAGCCTTACTGTATCCTTTGAAGGTAGAAGACTTGCGCCGTAAAATCTTGAAGCAATTCGGGCCCTCTTGGATGCCTAACTCAAGTATCAGGGCACTGGTTTTCGGTCCGGTTATGCCGAGTTTCTTTGCGAGATCATTCCGTCCAAGGTTGAACTTATCCCAAATGTTGACCTCTTGTTTGATCACGGTCCCGGTAACCGGCTCATCGTCCTTGGCAATACGAACCGCAATATCAGCGTCCTTTTTGATACGGAAGAAGACAGGAATGCCATTGCCTTGAGTTTCCAGTTTGAGCTGGGCGACCTCGGGAAGAATGACGCTCCAATCATCGCCCCTGCGCCTTCGTTTGATGGCCTTTCGCAGTATGCTTTCCGTTACACGCTCGGCGTCGGCCTGAACCGCAGTGGCCAAAGTTAGGATCGGCCGCAACCTAGCCGCTGCCTGGATCCCTTTGCGTTTCCCATCTTTCAGGAGTTCGTCGACCTGGATCAGTTCGCTATCAATTAGCAACTTTATATCTTTGGGTGGTCGCGTCGAGATCGGCAGCACGCGTTCGGGGATGAAGTCCGCAAGCCTCTCTTCGAAGGCCCTATTGAGTAGATTATCAAACAGCGTTACTGCGGCTTGGGCTTGGAAGTAAAGGAGGTCCTCTGATATGTCCTGGTAATAATGAATGGCTATGTCCCGGTTTGCATCTAAGATGGACAAGGTGGCACGCTCATTATCCGAAATCATCTCAATTTCATTTTTGGCCACCTCCAGGCACTTGTCGAAGCCGAAGGAGTGCTTACCCCCTTTAGCATGAACAGTCCCGGTTTTGTCCTTAATGATCGCTTTTAAAAGCATTTCGAAGGCATGGTGTAATAGAATCAGAACGCTTTCGGCTCGTCCTTGGTCATGGGGCCGGTTAAACAGCTCGATGCTCAGCACCAAGGAGTTGATGGCTCGTCTCTTTAGTTCTGAGACATCCCTCTTGGCCTTTGCCATGAATCACTCCTATCCCCAGGCGACTGCACACCCGGTCGTACTTTTGTGAAACTTGGGTCTTCCTGCAGAAAGTATTATGGAGTACCGTTAACCATGGTTGAGATCGCGGCAGATCGTTTCATCAAGGGGCGGCCTCATGTTCTATTTATTACCTTTGTCGGTTTCGCGGATTATAACGATCCAAGTGGTGTACCCTGACCCACTCTTTCGGGGTCTCTTCTCCGTCTTCCAGCCCTTTTCTTGCTCACCGAACACCGTCGTCATTGCTTTGGGGACCAGGTGGTAAGCGATATTATCCCGATCCGACAGAACATCCGGCAGGGATTTTTTTAATTCTTCCTGGACACCTCTCCAGGGAACGCCATACTTCTCCAGCCGGTTAAGAAAAACCCGGTTCTTTTTGAATGCCTCAATAGAGGCCTTCTCATAGGTGGCCAGGGTGTCTTGTTTTTCATCTGCTTCAGGTTCATCAAAGGTGGCCCCGGTCACCGAAGCCTGGGAAGAAGGTGAAGGGGCATCAGCTGGGACCGAACGTTGCGCGGCGGCCAAGGCGTCACTGAACCGATGATGGAGTTTCGCGGCGGCCGTATCTGCTTTGGGCTTGTTATACTGCGGATCATGGGCTTTGTACCGGCCTTCAAAAGACAGTACTCTTATCGGGATGGGGTAACTCTTTCCGCCGACACTGCTCCAGAAAACACCGTGACCGGGGATCGGTTCGTTCAGCAGGGATGACAAAATATCATCGCTGAAATGAGCGTTGGCACTCTTTACAGCTCTCAGATCGCCGGTTGACAGCAAATGGAAGGCGAACCAGTTATCCCCCTGGCTCAAGATCTCGCCCGATATCGATCCCGGTTGCTGGGTGATCAGGACAGCCCCTAAGTCATATTTGCGGCCTTCCTTGACCCAAGTGACATAGGGTCCTTCCCCGGAGCTCCCCGTGCTGCCGAGGACCGCCTGGGCTTCTTCCACAACTGCTATGACTGGAATGGTCTCAGGCTGTGCTTTTGTGAATTCTTCCTGGTTGTGATCGAAAATGCGTCGCAGGATCAGTCCGGAAAGAACAAGGGCCGGCGTACCCCGCATCTGGGACACGTCGACAATGCATATTCTGCCCTCTCGGAGAGCCGCTATAAGCATATCCATCATTTGGCTGCTGGGGTCGTGCAGCATCCTGACGACGACGGTCATATTGGCTCTCGCCGCCACCATTTCGGCATCTTGACCGTCTTCGAGCCTGAGGAGCTCCTTGACGGTTTGTCCGTCGGCGGCGTTCCCGTCCCGGTGGATCAGGTCGACGAGTTGGTGCCAGTCGGCATCGTTCATGCTTTTCAACTTTCTGACGTTCTGCTGATCTTGCTTCTCCGGTGACAGGGCGATCGAAATGACGTCGCTTGGCCGCAACCGACGAATATCAAGCCGAATATCCCCGGCTACGAAGGACTGGTAAAAAGGGCTGGGACCTTCCTTCGGTGTAAAAACAACAACTTTGTCCTGCAATTCCGGCACGTCGCACAGGCCAGGCCGGTTTTTATCATCGGGCCAAAAGTACTCGCCGTCGGGATCAAAAATGATGGTCCCTACCGGTACTTGCTTCCCGCCACGCTTTTCCACCGTCGGGATGTCGTGATAGAGATTGGCAAACAAGAGTTTTACCAGGTTTGATTTTCCGAAGCCCGCCCTCGCGAAGACAAGCGTGCGCCTAGCGACGAGGTCGAGGACATGGAATTTGGGGATCACCAGTGGGCTTTTGATCTGCATCCAAGGGGCCTGGACCAGGCGGTCGTCGCCGGAAGCGAAGATGAATTCCCCAAGTGCGAAATGTCCTATTTCGGCCGCGTCTTCAATGTTGTGTCCGGCAACTTCACGTAAGATATCGTCGGTCAGAAAGGCCACCTTACTTCCGACGTGCGGCAGGCGACGATGGGAGGCCGCAAAGACGAGATCACCGTTGACAACACGAACCACGCCCAGGACTCGCATTTTCACCAGGTACTTGAGGTACTGTTCCCGGAGGTCTTCGGGGATCGGCCGCTCTTCTGAGACCGCCCGGATGCCGTAATCCTCGCCCGCTGAAGAAGCAAGGCGCCCTTGGGATGATATCGAGGTTATTCGGCCGAGGACCGCTTCATTCTCGTCTTCCAGTTGAACAATGAGGAATTGTCCATGCATCGGAGCACGCTGAAACTCATTCTTGTAGGGAAGCACGATATCGGCGTGAAACTCCAGCCCACCTTCACTAAAACCTCTGAATATCCCAACCGTCGTTTCGCGTGAAAAGAGTTTCATTCGTACCTCCTTGTCGACACATCGCTTTGAAGACGCAAGGCCTCCAATGCGGAGATCTCTTTTTCTTCCAGCAAGCCGCGGACGGCCGAAAGCACCTCATCTTGAAGAATAGTGAGATCGAAGTCCACGATCTCGGCAAATTCATGGGCTTTCTGTAAACAACGCGGGTAAAAGGGGACGGGGAATCCGTAGATGGCGTCGGACAGCAGGTATCCGAATACCTCCGCCGCCTGCTTGGACTGACTGCTCAAAATATCGACCGTCCAAACCGGATCGCCCTTTCGCCCTCCGAAACGCACAAGGAACATGTCCCCGGCGACGAACTTGGGGGCTTCTCCGCCGCCCCCTTCCACTTCAGACCCACGGGCATACTCGGGCCAAACATAGGCCTTGGCTTCCAGTTCCCTCGGCACTCTTACATAACGGGGCGATCCCTGTTTAAAGGTCTCTTCAAGGGCCATAGCCAAGTTGTAGCGAGCCAAAACCTTGCTATGCTTCGCAATGCCCGCGAGGTATACCTTCCGTTGAGTCGCTTCCCTGATCCTCTCAATGGCCTTTTCTATCCGTTTCCTGAACTGGATGAAGAGTTCTCCTTGAAACAGCTTGCTGCGAAGCAGGCCGTCCCTGACCAGCAGCGTGTCAGTGGCAAAATTACGGTAACAGATACGTTCATAAAGCGCGGCCCACTCGCAGAGATCACGATAGACAAGGACCCATGTAGGAGACACCTCATCGGGGGACTCTCGCGTTTTCCTTCCGCTTGGGATCATAGGGCTAAGGCCGTTCAAGGTGCCGACATTCAGATCCGCCATAAGACGGCCCATAGGAGTCCTAGGAGACCCGTCGCCGTTGAACTGGGCGCGACTCAATTCATCGGTGTCTGTCGTCGGTGTCACCGCGTCGAGACAGAGTTGCTCTCCGTAAGAATCCACGACCCGCACGAGTTGGACGTGGAAGGGGTCGAAGACAAGCTTATTGTTCCCGCCGTCGCTGGCTACCAAAGATACTGAAGTTGTTGTCCTGGGGTTGATCGCCCTGACCTCAGCGGCAAGGGCGCGGACATCCGAACGAAGATCATCAAGTAACCTTCGATCACGGACGGTCGCTTGACGGATAGCTTGTTTTAAAGCGGGGAGTTCGTCAGGATTAAACATGATCACACTTCAAGCCTGGCATAGACATCCACCTCGCTCGCCGCCGCTCGGGTAACGCGGCCAAACTGTTCAGACTGTCTCTTGCCGTTATTCGCCGATCCCGCCTCGACCCATCGCCGGATCCGCCATCCTGAGCCGGCCAGTTTCAAAGAAGCCCGCAGCGTTTCCCGGGCATCCACAGGAATGCTTGGCAGGTAGCCGAAGCGAATGATAAGCCGGGCGCCGGGAGAACACCGCTTTGCAATGGATCTCCAAACTTCGGACAAACCCTTAGCATACTTGTAAGAAGAATGGGGTATCTGACCTTCCTGTGAATAATCTACACTGTCAGCGCCGCCCAGGAACCAGTTGCGGAGCCACTGATCAGGGCGGTAGGTGCGCATGCCAAAATAAGGGGGGGATGTCACGACCCAGTTAAATCTGTAGGATGGCGGGACCATTCCTTCGGAGCCCTGGGCGTCACCGAAGTAGACGGCCCCTTCGGAAGGGGGTGGGAGCTTTCGCAGTGAATATCCCGCCCGTCGCTTCACCGCGTCCAGAACGTCTGCCCGTGGCGGCACCGTATTATTGGTGCGCTTCCAATAGTGAACTGCTGCGTTGGGTTTCGTCGCATAGGTACGGGGCATCTGGTTTGAAAGGTAAGTCGGCGACCCGCGTTGGCGAGGCCCGTGGAGGATCCCTAACAACAACGCGCGGAGCATGACATCTTCCGCTGTCTCACAGGATTTCATCAGTCCGGATCGAAGAATGCATATCTCTTTCAATGTTTCGGGATGGTAGCAAAACTCCCAGAAGTCACCGGAAGGGGTGGAAAGCGGTTCGGATGCTTCTGACAGGATCAATCGCGCTCTTTCAACAACGGCATCAGGCGTGGTATGCACCAATTTTGCCGCTGCTATCGCCGCCGCGACAGGGTTGCTATCGATGCCCACACAGCCGATGCCTAGGAGGCGGGCGGCGAAAAGTGTTGTCCCACGGCCGCAGAAAGGATCAAGGACCCAGTCGTTCTTATCGGCGTTGTCTAGGCATCGCAGCGGAAAGTCCAGTGGGAACATCGTGTAATAGGGGCACACGGCATTGAGCCTGAGAATCGGTGGTTGAACATCTTCCGGCAATAGGCTGCCGCCGTTTTCTAGCCCGCTTTCCTGGGAAAAAATAAGACACCCCTTGACGCTGTTCTGGATCCGCAACGCCCCTTTTGATTCATTTCCAGGGTGACCTCGTATGCGATGCTCATCAGCCATTCCGCAGTTGCTCCGCCTTGTATTGTTTTAGGAGCCCTGGTTCGAGGCGCTCCGCGACCGGTTGCGATTGCCTGGAATGACCCGTTTAATTCATCCGGCTCTTCCTGCTGATCCCTAGGGTGACAGGCTCTCTGGAGTCGGGCAAGTCCTTCCCATGCCCACGGTCCTTCACGTTGTCCCTTCCTTGTGGTGGGTATCCTTCAAGGAAATAACCGGAGTTGACCTAGCATTCATCACCCTGCCAGTCAATGCATGTCATATTAAAATATCATTCTACAACCATTGCCGGTGCTGGTCAAACAAAAGGAGAAACTGATAAGAGAACGATCAAGACTGGGTCTGTTAGGTTGGTCCTGTGTGGTTGTAGGCCGGTTTCAGCGGTCCCATGCCGGGTATGTCCAAAAAATGGAAGGCCACACATAGAGAGGAGCCCGAAGGTGAAGGTGGGGTAGTGGCGAATGCGTTGACTTGGTGCAAGCCTGGGTGGCCGGAGATTAAAAAGCAAGATTCCGTGGGGTGATCCCCAACGGGCCTTGCGCCAACTAAGCATCGCTTTGAGTCCATCGGATGTATTTTTGTTTCTCCAGAGGAGGGAAGCGGCGTTTAAATACATTTCCCAGGCATCCTCCCGGACCGTGCCCGCCGCAAGTTTTGTCGTAAGTTTGTCGCAAGTTGGGAACCGAATTGTCGCAAACATGTCGCAAACATTGTCGCGAACCTGTCGCAAAGATCAGCTCTCTCCCGCGAGTCGATATAGTAACTGGTGAGTTTCACCCTCGGTGACGATTAATCCTTGGCCCACCATGGCCTTCAGGTCTCGCTGGAGAGACCGGCGGTTGACATCAGGGCATAAGGCTTCGAAATCCTGGATGGTCAGACTGCCGTACTCCAGGATATGGGCGAGGGCTTTGGCCTGGCGGTCCGAAAGTCGGTGCTTCTTGATCAGTGCGTCCCGTCGGATGGCTTGTTCACCGCGTTCCCTGACTTCGTCTAGCTGGGTAGTCAGCCCTTCGACGAAATATTCCAGCCAACCGGTCAAATCCATGCTGTGCTCACGGACGCTCTGAAGAGCCCTATAGAATGCCGCCCGGTCCCGGTCATAGTACTCGCTGATTGTGAACAGCCGCTTGAAGTCGTAACCCGATCGATAGAGGCACAAAGTAGAGAGCAACCGCGATGTCCGCCCGTTACCATCCAGGAACGGGTGGATATGCACGAACTGGAACTGAACGATACCGCTCACCAGGACCGGGTGGATTTCCTTCTCCTGGTTTAGCCAGTCCACCAACTCCGCCATCATGATCGGCACATCATGTGCCGGAGGCGGCGTGTAAACAATCTCGCTGGTTGTTGAATTGACAACGTAGTTCTGGATCTTGCGGTACTCACCGGGAGCCGAAGCCTCGCCCCGGACACCTTCCACGAGCCGCTTATGGATTTCCCGAACCAGCCCCTCTGTGATCGGACCACCATGCTCGAGATAATCGGAAACAAAATCAAAGGCTTTCTTATAGTTCAGCAATTCGCGCACATCGTCGGGGTGGGCCTCAGGGATCGGCTTGCCTTCCAGGAGTTGCTCGGCCTGAGCCAAGGTCAGGCGCGTTCCCTCGATGTGCGTGGTGTGATGGGCTTCCAGGATCAACGCGCGGCGGCCCATTTCCTTCACCCAGGCTTCGGATAAAGCCGCAGCCTCCAGGAATCCCCGGGCGCGCTCGATGGAGGTAAGCCCGGCGGTAATATGGTTGGTTATGGTGAACGCGGGATGGAAGTTTTTCATTCTTTCCCAGTCCAATCTTTACAAAGTACTTCCGCCTGCTCCAGAACAAGCGCTGTAGCGCTAGCTTGTTTGTCGGGCGGATACCCGTATTTTCGAAGGATGCGCTTGATGATAACCCTCATTTGGGCACGTACGTTTTCTCGAATGGTCCAGTCAATGGTGATGCTTTTCCGCACCGCCTTGACCAATTCCTGGGCGATCAGCCGCAGCGTCTCATCTCCAAGAACGGCCACCGCGCTATCATTGACACCCAGGGCGTCATAGAAAGCCACTTCGTCATCGGTCAGCCCCAGTTTCTCTCCTCGTTGGCCCGCCTCGCGCATGTCTTTCGCTAATGCGATCAATTCTTCGATAACTTGCACGGTCTCAATAGCCCGGTTTTGGTATTTCTTGATCGCATTCTCCAGAAGCTCCGCGAATGAACGGGCCTGGACCAAGTTCTTGCGCCCGCGTTCCTTGATCTCGCCTTCCAGCAGTTTGCGCAACAATTCAACGGCGAGGTTTTTCTGCGGCATGCCGCGAACTTCCGCCAGGAATTCGTCGGACAAGATCGAGATGTCCGGCTTTTTCAGCCCGGCGGCAGAAAATAAGTCAATGACTTCATCGGAAGAAACAGCCTTGGAGACGATCTGCCGGATCGCAAACTCGATTTCTTCAGGGCTACGGCGGTCATCCCTCTTACTCTTGGTTAGTACTGATTTTACCGCCTGGAAGAAAGCCACATCATCCCGAATTTCCAGCGCCTTTTCATGCGGAACGGCCAGTGCGAATGCTTTTAATAACTCGCCGACGACCTTTACCAGCCGATTCTTGCCGTCATCCTGTGCCAGCACATGTTCCTGCGCTTCGGGGAGTACCGAAAGCCTTTCCTGTGGGCCACCGCTCTTCCATTTTGACCAGTCAAAGCCATGGAAGATACCACAGCAAATTTCGTAGCGCTCCAGCATTACCTCCACAGCCTCATCCTGGTCGATGGCCGTCTTTCCCTTGCCCCCGCTCTCGGTATAGTTGGCCAAGGCCCGCTTCAGCTGGTCGGCCAGGCCCAGATAATCGACGACAAGACCGCCGGGTTTGTCCTTGAAGACGCGGTTCACGCGCGCAATGGCCTGCATCAAACCATGACCGCGCATGGGTTTGTCCAAATACATCGTGTGGAGGATCGGTGCGTCAAAGCCTGTAAGCCACATGTCGCGAACGATCACAACTTTGAAGGGATCTATCGGATCCTTGAAGCGCTTAGCAAGTCCTTCGCGGCGCTGCTTGTTGCGGATGTGGGCCTGCCAGTCGACCGGATCGGAGGCCGAACCCGTCATTACAATCTTGATCATTCCCTTACCGTCATCATCGTGATGCCAGCCAGGGCGGATCGCCACAATGACCTTGTATAGTTCGACGCAGATGCGACGGCTCATGCATACGATCATAGCCTTGCCATCCATCGCTGAAAGACGTTCTTCGAAGTGCTTGACCAGGTCCTCGGCGATCCGTTTCAATCGCCTTTCTGTGCCGACCAGAGCTTCCAGTTGTGCCCACTTAGTCTTCAGCCGCTCCTTGTGTTCGACCTCTTCGCCCTCGGTGGCCTCCTCGAACTCGGCATCGATCGTGGGACGTCCTGCTTCCTTGAGTTCCAGTTTTGCCAGCCGGCTCTCGTAGTAGATCGGGACGGTCGCCCCGTCCTTCACAGCCTGCTCGATGTCATAGATGCTGATGTAATTCCCGAAGACCGCGCGGGTGTTCCTGTCGGTCAGTTCAATCGGCGTTCCGGTGAAGCCAATGAAAGAAGCAAAGGGTAGTGCCCTTCTCATATGCGCTGCGAAACCACCTATGAAGTCGTACTGGCTGCGATGCGCCTCGTCCGCAATTACGACGATATTACGGCGTTCCGACAGCAATGGGTATTGATCCTCGTTGTCGAAGGGGAAGAACTTGTGGACTGTCGTAAAAATGACTCCGCCGCCGCTAGTCTCCAAGAGTTCCCGCAGATGTGCCCGGTTCTGTGCCTGCACGGGCGGCTGGCGGTGCAATTCGTGACAGCGCGCAAAGGTCCCGTAAAGCTGGTCGTCCAAGTCATTCCGGTCGGTGATCACTACCAGTGTGGGATTTCCCATTGCCCGATGAAGAACGACCCGCCCGGCGTAGAACGCCATAGTCAAGCTCTTGCCTGATCCTTGCGTATGCCATACAACACCGACACGGCGGTCACCGGGCTTGGCGCCTTCCTGGCCTTTAGCGAAAAAGGTCCCCCCGCCCTCTTGTACCCGCCAAGAGGTAGAAGAAGAAACACAGGCGCGTAAGGTCTCTTGTATCGCCACGTTAACAGCGTGGTATTGATGATATCCAGCCATCTTCTTCGACAGAACATCACCGCCTAAATCCTCAAACACAATAAAGTACCGGATCAAGTCCAGAAACCGTCGTTTCTCAAACACGCCTTCAATAACCACCTGTAGTTGCGGCAACCGTGGGTCTGCCAGTTCTTCGCCTTCGATGGTATGCCAGGGCATGAACCACTCACGGTCGGCTGTGATCGTACCGACCCGCGCCTGAACACCATCGGAGATCACCATGGCCTCATTGAAGGAGAACAGCGACGGGATCTGTTCCTTGTAGGTCTGAAGCTGATTGAAGGCCGTCCAGATGGTGGCGTTTTCAGTTGCGGCGTTCTTCAGTTCCATTACCGCCACTGGCAGGCCGTTGATGAACAGCACCACGTCAGGCCGGCGCTCAATCCTGTTTTCAACCACGGTAAACTGATTCACCGCGAGGAATTCGTTGTTCTCCGGCTCATCGTAATCGAGTACACGGACCAGATCGCCGCCGATGGACCCATCGGCCCGCTGGTATTCAACCGGCACGCCTTCGACCAGGTACTTGTGCATTCCATGGTTGTTGGCCAACAATGACGGCGATTCCTGCCGCGTAAGCTTACGGAGTGCTTCATCTATCGCGCCTGCCGGAACCTCCGGGTTCAGCCGTTGGAGCGCCTGCAGCAAGCGATACTCCAGCACGACCTGGCCGTAGTTGCCACGCTCGGCCATCGCTTCACCTGGAGCGATCTCCAACCCAGAAAAGACTTGGTAACCCAATCTCTCAAGCCACGCCAGTGCCGCTTGCTCGATGAGGGATTCGCTGAAAAGTTGAGAACTCATAATCTTCCACCTTTGGTTTTGTCGGCTTGCTTTTGGACCGAGGTGGAAACAATCTGCTCCATTGCCCTGTAGTGTTCTGCGTCTTGTGATTCAATTAGTTCCAAAAGATCCAGTAATATAGATGGGCTTTCAGCCAGCAGGGAGTGGTCATGCTCAGGTTCTCCTATTACATTGCAGTGTGAGTAACAATTAGCAAATCCATAAATTCGCCGTTTCTTGGTTTCGTCAAATTGGATAGCTTGCATCTTATCCCATAGATTAGAATACCCCGGTTGGCGGAACGCCAGAAATGCTTCCAGTAGGCGCCTGGCCATATTGGGGAGAACGTAGTAATTTTCCAGATTGTTAGACTTATTTTCTGTTGAAGATTGGTAAATGCGTGCGAACAAATAGTGGTACTCCGATTCGTACCGCTCCAGCAGAGGATCAAGAGCGCAAAACTTCGTGCACCTCAGGGTGGACCTATGCACTTGCTCAAGCATGTAGAAGCGTGCTGGAGGTTTGTTGACTTCTTTGTTTTGCCTATTGAGTTGACTAAACCATTGCTGGACTAGGCGAAAGAATTGGAAGTTATGAGTCAATACGAATAGTTGACCCGTATCCCGCGTGCGATCCCTGATGAAGCCAAAAGCAAGATAGAGAGCATTCGCGTCCAAGCTGGAGACGGGGTCGTCAAGGATTACGACCCCGTTACCCTTGTCAAAGTGGCTATCTTCCAGCGTTTTTAAAAAATAGAGTAAAGCAATTGCCGTCATTTCTCCTTCGCTGAGCATTTCAGCTTGAACACCATTCCGGGTGATGCTGTAACCATTGTCTTCTACGGTCAGTTGCAACTCACCATGGCCTAGGTACTGCTTCAGGTCATCGTTGAATTCTTCGGCGGGTCGGTGATGGGACCGGATCTCTAGCTCAAGGTTTTTGATTTCCTCCGTCAGATCTTTGACTTCGGCCTCGATTGCATTTACGGCTGTTGTGGCTCCCTTAACGGTATTACTAAGCTTTTTGAAATCTTCCATGCTCCTGGCAATTATGTCAAAGGCCAGACGGTCGCGTGCATTTCTCACGTGAGTGTCGAATTCAAGGCACGCCCGATTATGGCGGCGGACGACCTTGTTCAGCCCGTCGATAGCTGCCGCATCAAAAATAGGGACAGCCTCGCTGGGAGAAAGGGTCGAAAACGGCTCGCCCCTCTTGCGCTTAAGGTCCTCGACAAGAACGGCAAGATACCCGCGCACGGCATCGAACATCCGCTGGAAAACCTCTTCGGTGGAAATAAACGCTTTTCGAAGGTCATCGTACAGTTCAGCCGGATTTGGAATCTTCACCTGGGTTGCCTGCTCTTCGACTGCTTCCAACGCCTGGATCTTCTCATCAATCCGCTGCAGGAATCGTTCATACTCAGCGTTAAAATGGGCCTCAAGTTCTCCAAGGTGGTCCGCAGGGAGCGGTTGCTCGCAGAAAAGGCACTTATCCGATCGGCGCTCCCTGTGTAAATCCAGCCCACGGTGGATCCAATCCGAAAGAACGGAGTCGCTCTTCAGAGTTTGAATGGCCGACGAGACGACGGTTGTTCGCAGAAGCGCAGATACTTCATCAGCTAAGATCCTTAAATCTGGAACACGATATGAGACCTCCGGTACCCTAGGTTTCGGGGTGGCCAGGTGTTGCGCCAGCATGCTCTCGCGCTGTTCATCGGTCAATCGGTGAGAAGCGGTATCCCCATCGATTATCATTTGTTCCAGCCGTTTCTTAAAGTTCGACCTGTTGTAGTTGTTATACGCACTTCCAGTCTTCCTGAGTGTGTCTTTGATGACCTTGGCACGGTCGCTGCAGAACTTAGTTAAGTTTTGATCCTTTTCCTCCTGTGTCTGCTTAGCGGCATCCAGCTCCTGTTGCTTTTTGGTCAGCATAATCTTTAACCGATCAATTTCTTTCTGTATTTCTATATTCTCCTTGCCAACAAAAAAGATTGGCGGCAAATCGCCGCCTCCGATGTGAAAGACGTTCTCATGGATGAAGTCGCGGTTGAATACTCGAATCGGGAGCGTCGATAGTGGAAAGTCTTTACCCGGAATCTCTGTGCCGTCGATGCGAAGCAACACCTCCCCAATCAAAGGGGGCTGCCGCAATCCCAGGGCGCGAAAAAGGCGGCTAAGCGTCGTCTTGCCGGTGCCGTTCCAGCCGTAGATTAGGTTGAAGCGTCCAAAAAGCGGAAGGTCTGTGGGCCACCTAAAGTTTCGGAATATCCCGCAATCATTCAGCGTTGAAACCCGCTCAATCCGCGTCATGGTTCGCTCTCCTTCAAAAAATGTTCAGCAGGCTTAAGCTTTGTCTCTGACACGCGTTCGAGCAGTGCGGCAGGCAAGCGTAATTTGCCGGAGATCAGTTTGGGCAGGAGAGTATCGCGAAGGGCGGCGAGAATCTCAATCTGACGAAGCGATGAGACAACTCGCCGATGCATTGGTTCAACCATCAGCATGAAGCGCTGCAAAATCTGCGACAGCGGTACGACGGTGTTGATCGGACGGAAGTTCCGCTTGCTAATTTCCATAAAAGTACTGCCATTCGCGTTGGCTAGAATCCGATCCATGTTAGCTTTAGCCCAATGCATAACGTACAAATTCGGCAATTCACCGTCACACACCATCGCAATGATCCCTTGATTAACCGATACTGGTGTTTCCGCGACGGCTAAGTACCCGATGGGTGCTCGCGACGATAACATGATGGTACCTAAAGGTAGCTGTCCGGAACTGACTTTGTCCAACCCCTCGTCAGTAAGGTGTCGCTCTGTTTGTAACAGGATGGGATCTGTAAGCGAAGCCATGTCTTTTGGTGTACAGAACGGATGGATGCCGCCTTCCCAAAAAGCAGGTTCCTTTGTGCTTGGTGTGCCGCCTCCAAGGACTTGTACAACTTCGCCTATGGGGCGAATCTTCCACCCTTTTGGAATCATACCCAGTTCGGAGTCCTCGAAGGAGTCTGGGAAAAGGGCTGCGATTTCGGGTTTGAGGTTGGGGCAGGCAGTGCGGCTGACCTGCTCATTGGACCAGTGCGGGTGCTCGCGGCGCACGGCGGCCTTGGCGCGGACGGGATCAAAGTCTACGAACCACGATTTAAAGATCGCCTGCGCCATCTCCTCCAGCGTCTTGTTCATCCGTCGGTTCAACTCGATCTTGTCGTCCAGCGTGCCGAGGATGCAGGCGATAGCCCGCTGTTCCTTCAGAGGGGGGTACGGTATTTCTGCGTTAGCGATGTCCTCGGGAGATACGGCGGGATACGCTGCCCCCTCTTCTCGTGAAATTAAGTATTCCGTAAAGGTTTGGTTGAAGACACAGGCATATAAAAAACGAGGTTCAACAAGATTCATGATAGGTCGTAAAACTGCAAAACCCGTAGAAACAATCCAGTCTTCGCTTGGTTCGGATGCAAAAAACATTGATCTTCTGTTTGGTCGAACAGTTGAGAGGACCGTGTCACCCTTACGCACAATCCGTTTTGCCCGGCCTGGAGCGTCTGAAATCTTCATCTTTCGTGGTGCAACTTCTATTTTCCCAACCCCAACAGATGAGATGTCAATGTAGCTAATATGGGGATGTGGCCAATCTCGTTCTATGCTATCAGGATTGATGTTTGCAACCTCACCCAGACGTTTTGTTGTCCAACCATCACCCGCCATAACCAATGTCCTCCAGGTTGGCCCAGATGATCTGATCAAGTTTGGCCGCCTGCTCGGTCTGTTCCCGCAAGGAGGCTGTCAGCCTGGCCATCTTCTCCTCGAAGAGTTCGCCGTCATCTTCGACTTTCGCCATTCCTACATACCGGCCAGGGGTGAGGATGTGGTTGTGTTGCCGGATGTCTTCGAGCGTGGCGCTCCTGCAAAAGCCGGGTACATCTTTATAGTCCCCGGCAGTCTTATCACCTCGCCAAGCGTGATAGGTGTCCGCGATATTAGAGATGTCCTCCGCGGTCAATTCACGGTGAACGCGGTCAATCATCGTCCCTAGTTTCCGGGCGTCGATGAAGAGAGTATGGCCGCGCCGGTCGCGAAAGCGGCCGTTCTTTTTGCTGCGTGCTATGAACCAGAGGCAGACGGGTATTTGGGTGGAATAGAAAAGTTGACCGGGCAGCGCTACCATGCAGTCCACCAGGTCGGCCTCGATGATGCTCTTGCGTATATCGCCTTCCCCGGATTGGTTGGAGGACATGGATCCGTTGGCCAGGACGAAGCCCGCCAGGCCGGTCGGGGCCAGGTGATGGATGAAATGTTGGACCCAGGCGAAGTTTGCGTTCCGGGCTGGCGGTGTGCCGAATCGCCAGCGCTTGTCATCTTTAAGCAGTTCCCCTTGCCAGTCGGAATCGTTAAAGGGAGGATTGGCGAGGACGTAGTCGGCCTTGAGGTCGGGGTGCAGGTCGCGGTGAAAAGAGTCAGCGTGCTCCTTGCCCAGGTTGCCGTCGATGCCGCGAATGGCGAGGTTCATTTTGGCCAGCCGCCAAGTGGTGTGGTTGGATTCCTGGCCGTAGATGCTGATATCACCAATTCTACCGCCGTGGGCCTCCACGAACTTTTCCGACTGGACAAACATACCGCCGGAGCCGCAGCACGGGTCATAGACACGGCCCTTGTACGGAGCCAGCATTTCGACTAGAACACGGACAACGCAACGGGGCGTATAGAATTGGCCGCCCTTCTTGCCTTCGGCACTGGCAAACTGTGAAAGGAAGTATTCATAAACACGGCCGAGAATATCTTTCGAGCGGTTTTCTTTATCGCCCAAACCGATGTCGCATACAAGGTCTATGAGTTGTCCGAGCCGTTGCTTGTCAAGGCGAGGGTGGGCGTAGTCCTTGGGCAGTACGCCCTTGAGCGTTGGGTTGTCGCGTTCGATGGCGAGCATGGCATCGTCAATGGTTTTGCCGATGGTGGGTTGTCGGGCTTCGGATTTTAATTTGGACCAACGCGCCTCTTTGGGTACCCAAAATATGTTGACGGCCCAGTATTCGTCGGGGTCTTCCGGGTCAGCTCCCTTGACTTTGTCTGCTTCGAGCCTGGCATGCTGCTCCTCGAAAGCATCTGAAATGTACTTGAGGAAGATCAGCCCGAGTACGACGTGTTTGTACTCGGCAGCGTCCATGTTGGAGCGGAGGGCGTCGGCGGCACGCCAGAGTTCCGATTCGAAACCCAGGTTCGCGCCGTTGTTCCCATCTTTTGCCATGTCAGATCTCCTCTCCGGGGTAAGTGCAAGTCCTCGATCTGTTTAAGTACCTACTGCGATGGTTTGGTGCTAACTCCCACTAGTTAATGATTGGGTAGAACCAACCGAGCCTGCCTTGAATATTCCCCCCTGGGTGTGATTTGCCCCTTACTGATACCATGGCCAACTGGTTAAAAACTACTGGGCATACAGAGTGGTTTTCTTTTCATGTCTTACGGGGACCTGGATACCATGAGACCCCTGTCACACTTCCTAAGTAATGATACATCATGAAAAAACGAATTAGAAACCAAACGCTATTTAAGGAGTACGAAAGAGTGAGGATTTGCATGATCGGAATGGGGTAATACATCGATCCCGATGCCTGGCAAGGGATCCGAAGGGATAGAGTAGGGGGCAAAGGTGCCGACTTGGTGCGAGCCCGAGCGGCCGGGCATCAAAAAGGCGAGGCCCCGTGGGGATTACCCCACGGGGTCTCGCGTTAAACAAGAACCGCTGGATTCTGCGGATGTATTTTTGGCTCCCCGTGCGCAACCCTCTTCATAACGGTTCTCGGTCTCCGGCTGTTAACCGAAAACCTTCAATTTCAACGGGTTATCAAAGATCAGGCCGTTCCGGCAGGCCGAAAGCGGTGTCAATGTCAATTTCCTAACCCTGCGACACGATGCGAAGGAACTCGATAAGTGGCTCAAGTCCGGCAAACTGGCTTCCGGCGAGGAGCGCAGATGATGGCTTCAGGCGTTCACGCAAGCCTCACGGATTCTCCAGTGAGAGGGAATGGATCCCTTCCATCCCTTGGGGATAGGCAGGTTGGTTGCGCCCGCCGACCCAAGCTGCTTGACCAGTTGCGCGAATCCTTGCGGTCGCGCCATTACAGTCTGCGTACGGAGCAGATCTATTGCCATTGGGTCAGACGCTACATCCACTTTCACAACATCCGCCACCCCGCCGAAATGTCCGAACCAGAAATCAACGCCTTCCTGACGCATCTGGCTACGAAGGAAAAGGTAAGCGCCTCCACTCAGAACCAGGCGCTTGCCGCGCTGCTTTTCCTTTATCGTCACGTCCTCGGTCGTGAAGTGGCGACCTGGGCGAAGTCATCCGCGCCCGCAAACCCAAACGCCCGCCCGTGGTCATGACCCGCGAGGAAGTGAAAGCCGTGCTGACGAACCTGACCGGCGATAAGTGGCTCATGCCCTCGCTGACGTACGGCGCGGGACTGAGACTGATGGAATGTTTGCGTCTGCGTGTCCAGGACATCGATTTCTCCAGAAACGAAATCCTCGTCCGCGACGGCAGGGGGGCGAAAGACCGTATCACTATGCTGCCTGAGTCGCTCAAAGCCCCGCTGCAACAGCACCTCAAAACCGTCAAAGCAATCCACGAGCGCGACCTGGCCGACGGTTGGGGTCGCGTTCTCCTGCCAGACGCCCTCGACCGTAAATACCTCAACGCTCCCAAGGAGTGGCGCTGGCAATGGATCTTTCCGCAGGAGAACCGCTGAAAGCCCAAAGACGGGCCAAGAGGGACGCCATCACGTTCACGAATCGATCATCCCGAAGGCGGTCAACGGCGCGGTGAAAAGGGCCGACTTGGCCAAACGGGCCACCTGACACAGATTCCGTCATTCCTTCGCCACGCAACTCCTGGAATCGGGCTACGACATCAGGACAGTTCAGGAACTTCTCGGTCACAAGGACGTCAAGACTACGATGATTTACACCCATGTCCTGAACCGGGGCGG
>Ga0209719_1001113_pt1 | contig 34833 bp, 24 predicted proteins | sample AD_JPNAS2_MetaG_FD_184421 | JGI IMG/M metagenome (GOLD analysis project Ga0209719, IMG submission 184421) | Active sludge microbial communities of municipal wastewater-treating anaerobic digesters from Japan - AD_JPNAS2_MetaG (SPAdes) (version 2) | ecosystem: Engineered > Bioreactor > Anaerobic...
AATCCTTCCAAAAATTGAAGCCTTTTTCAGCCTTTATCTTTACCTAATTTATAAATATCTGTAAAACAATGAGAAAAATTTTAAAGAAAATGTCAATATAGTACAATAATGTTGTATATTTGCAGTGCAGTATTTAATACATAAATAAATTTTTCATTCACATGAAAAGTGTTCAAAGACATATCGCCTTGCTTTTATTTTCTCTCAGGCTATTGCTTTGTACCAAAATTATCCGCCTTTTATTTCATAAACTATATAAAACAACCTCTTTAAACACGAGATGCTGTTTGTATGAGGAAAAAGAAGTGCATCTCTATCTTTGCCCTTATGTATTTAACAGTAAGTACATCTGGGAAGTAATGACTCCTATTGAGGGAGAAAACTCCCTAAAACATCTTTACAAATACACTAAAAAAAAATCGAAAAAAAACGAATAGGTCTGATGGATGTAAGACCGTGCAAAAAGGTGGCATCAATATATATGCTAAAAAAGTAAATAAAGCACGAAAATACATACCAAATAAGTATAATAATACATAACTAATCAATAAAAAAATAAAAAAATGAAAAAAGCTGGTATAATTTTATTTTTTCTATCCATTGGTTTTTATAGCCATGCGGGACATATAAGGATTGATGTACCACAAGTCCCCTATCTACGCGCTAATACAACCTTAGCTGTTAGTCCTATTTCTCAAGAATTTGTTGCGGTCGTTAGCGCTTCTGATGTTCCACACATACCCTACAATAAAATTGTTATTACAAAAATGGATAGCAATTTTACTCCCATACACACCTTATTATTTGATGTACCGTCATGCTATTACGCAATTATAGTTCACGATGTTATCGTGAAACAATACGGAGGAGAAGATAACACCAATGAGGTAGTGATATTGGCATGCGGTGAAATAGATGGACGTGCTTTCATATTTAAGATGGATTACAACTTTGACCCTGCTTCTGCAATGTTTTATGAATGTAATCCTGAAGCTGTTTTCTATTCCATAGAAGCTAAGATAGACAGTAATAAAATAATCGTTTGTGGTAGAGACAATCAAGACAATGGAGTAATTTCAGTGTTTGATTATTCCAACATGACAGGTCTTCATCAGATGTTGCTTGTTCCAAATTATGAGTTCCACAAAGCAACCTACCTTAATGGAAACGAGTATGTTGTTTCCGGAGTCAGACATGACAGACAGGAATGTGGTTTTATTTTTGCTAACATCAGCAATATCGCACTAAGCACTACACTTTATAAGTTTTTACAGCCTACCACCATAGGTTCACACTGTGTAACCACAAGAGACCCTAATAACCCAAATCATTTTTATTTGGCTTATTCAAATGACGATATTATCTATACTATCTATGCAAACAATGGCAATGTGATTCCCCCCTTACATCAAATACAACATCATTCATTAACTTTTCATTTAAAGGACATAGCTTTTGACGGTAGTAGGTTAGGTTTTGTAGGGTATGAATCCAGTATGGCAGTGGGCCCATTAGCTAACGCTTCCTTTGTAATTACCTCTGATGTTACTTTTGGTAACATTTATTACTTTGAAAACTACATTAGTGGAGTACAACATGAGTTACATAAGATAAAGATATCGGGAGGACAATTTTATTGTGGTGGTGTATGGGACGATGTTGGGAGAGGAATGAACCAGAATATAGCAAAGTTTTTCTTTGTCTTTGAAAATTTTGGAGACGGTTGTCATAATGTTCGCATACCTAGCTATTCCGATAGCAGTATTGACGTAAAAGACATACCTTTTAATACTATAAATGTAGAATGTTGGGATACACCAATTAATGGGAACGAAGTGGAAGCTTACACAGATGGCATATGTTATGATGTTCCCGTCATACAAAAATCTATAAATATTTCTTTAAACGTGAATGAATTTACAACGGATAACATCTCTGTTTCTCCCAACCCTGCTTGTGATTTTGTAACCCTAACAATTGGAGATGTCAACAATATGCGTTTGTGTATTTATGATATTTATGGTAAGTGTTTGCGGCTACTTCCATTAGAGGGAACCTCCTCTCGCATAGATGTGTCCGATTTGTCGCAAGGTGTATATTTCTTCAAAATTCAACGGAATAAGGAAACCATCAAAACACTTAAAGTACTAAAACACTAATATGAATAAGAGGTGGCAACCGACAAAGTTGCCGACCTCTTTTATGTAAATACTATTTTTTAATTTTATAACTTTTTATTATGAAACTTTTGATTAATATTTTTAACAGCAAAACGGCACGCTATGTTTTATTGTTTATTATGCTATTGGGAGGGGCAAGTTTTGCTCAAACTCCTCGCATAAGTATGACTACTCAATCTTCTACCGATACCATTCAAATAGCGCTTGAGTCTTCTACTGACAGTGCGACTATTTATATTTGCAGAGAACATGCAGGAGGCGGAGCAATAGATACTTTAACCCGAACTATTTACAAAAATGTAAAAGGGGTAAGCATACCCATGATAAGCACCCGTGTAAGCATTATAGGCAATGTAAGTTATTTTTTAATAGATGATTTCAATCATGCCAATACAGTCCTTACCATAGATGCAAGTAATCATTCTATTTTAACGCATTTTTATTTTCTTGGTAATTCTCTTGATACTGGCTTACGTACATTACGATACTTAAATGTGAGTAATTGCACAGCTTTGGGAGAGCTTGGGATTGAGCATACTCGACTTTCTTCCGCCGACTCCTTTCTCTTTAACGGATGTACAAAACTAAAAAGAATAAATTGTAGGCATGGATTATTAGATTCCTTAGACGTAAGCGGATGTGATTCTTTAACAAATTTAGAATGTCCGTATAATCAATTAAGATATCTTCGACTAAATTCTCAAATAGCTTTAGTTTATTGTTCAAACAATCTACTTGAAAACATCCAAGTAAATAATTTACCAAACGTAAGGACAATTTTAGCTAATAATAATTTGCTTACCTCTTTGGATGTCAGCAATTGTGATAAGTTGACAACTTTGGAATGTTGTGGCAATTTAATGACTGCCTGTGCTTTGGATTCACTTTTCAATACATTACCCTATCGTCCATCGTCACACCGTAGAGAAATTAGAATATCTGTCAGAAATTTATATGGAGATAGCCTTGTAGATCCTAATCCGGGTACTTTTACCTGCCATACAAGCCTTGCTACACGAAAGGAGTGGCATTTTACAGATAGCATCTCCGGCGATGGTAGCGGCTGCTGTAGCGAAATAAAGGCTTACAATATGGAAATAAAGAACATTACCCTTAATTCGGCAATTATTGCATGGGAAGATTCTCTTGCCCACTTTCCATGGTCCTTATCTTTTTGGAAGGAAAATGATACTGCCGTTACCTCTATAGAAATAAACAAAACTTCACACACTCTCAAAGGTTTACTGCCTTGGACTACTTATCATGTTGCTGTCAGGGCTGTATGTCCGGAAACTGCTGCATGGAGCGATACGCTTACTTTTCTCACTCTGCGAGACCATAAAATTATGTATATAGAAGAACCGAAACCCGATAGTTGCAAACTTGCAGGAACAGCCATTACGCCACAAGCACTTGTGTACAACGGAAGCAGTGCTGCCATGTCTCGCCTTGCTATTTATGCAGACATAGACAGTGCAGGGCATTTGAAGGCACATTTGGTAGATACCATTCTTTTTATCGAACCGATGAAGACACATTTTCATACTTTTACATCCGCTTATAACGTTCCCTATATGCCTATTGGCAGCCGCTACGGTGTAAAAGTGTATATGGACAGTGTTGCCGACGATGCCGATTTGAGCAATGATACGGTAAGCATTTTAGTCTGCGTTGACAGTAGTAGCAGCATTACAGAACAACCTATAACGGAGAAAGCTATTCGTCTCCACCCCAATCCCGTTAACGGAACTCTCCATATAGAGAGCGAGATGGAAATAAGCAAGGTAGAGGTGTATGACCTATTAGGTCGCAGGCAAATCATCACTACTCATGCTAACGAGACAGACTGCTCTCAACTCAGTGTGGGTATTTATTTTGTCAAAGTATTTACAGAAAGAGGTAATATTGTTAGAAAGTTTATTAAGGAATAAAATCCTATTTTACATTTCGGTAAAAAACGGAATAAATCAGGGCTGATTCCCAAGAATGGATTCAGCCCTTTTTACAATTATAAACATAAGCAAAAATGCACAATTTTTAGGAATTACCTTTACTTCTCTATCCAATCGCCATTTTGTCGAATCAATTCTATTAGCTTATCAATAGCTTCATTTTCATCTATATTTGATAAGATAAGTTCTTGTCCTTTGTATAAACTAATGCGTCCTTTCCCGCTACCTACAAATCCGTAATCCGCATCTGCCATTTCGCCCGGTCCATTGACTATACAGCCCATTACTCCTATTTTTAAGTTGCTGAGATGAATGGTTTTTTCTTTGATTTTCTTTAATACTTCTTCTATATTGTAATTGGTACGTCCGCAAGAGGGACAAGCTATGTATTCGGCTTGACTGTGTCGCAATCCACATGCCTGTAAAATATGCAAAGACAATTGATAAAGTTTTTCGTTTGAAAAAGCTCTATTAACCAACCATATCCCATCTACAAAACCGTCAACTGCCATACTGCCTATATCACCGCTGATAGTAGCATAATAGCTTTTCCAATCCGTTTCGTCAGAGATGAATTTCCATATTATCGGGTTATGATAGTCTTTTTCTATCATTTGATTGACGTATTGTCTAAAGAAAAAAAGTTCATCGCTTTGATTGACTTCAAAAACAACTATATCGCTTGGTTTTACATCAAATTCATCCTTGTATTTAATTGTTTTATAATTGGGCAGTTTTTGCTCTTCCATATCTTCCGTTAACAAATCAGTATGAGCGGAAACAACGATAGTTGCATTGCTCGATTTGTCAATCGGAAAAGTTGTTCGTTTGGTGTAAATGTAAGGATTATATTTGATTTTACGGCTTAATTTATCCGACAATTCGGTGGATTGTAATTTTCTATCGGCAAGAATTTTAGCAAAAGGAATTTCATTAACAGGCGATTCCGTAAGAGAAACACGAATAGTGTCGCCAATTCCATCAGCTAATAAAGGCAGTATTCCCACAGCCGATTTTATTCTTCCATATTCTCCGTCGCCCGCTTCGGTAAGCCCGATATGTATGGGGTAATTCCATGCTTTTTCGTCCAACAGGACAACCAATAAACGAACAGCTTGCAGCATTATTTTCGGATTGCTTGCTTTCATGGACAAGACCAAATTATGAAAATCAAAATCATTACAAATACCCACAAATTCCATTGCCGACATTGCCATGCCAAGCGGTGTATTACCATATAAATGAATGATTCGCTGAGATAAAGAGCCGTGATTAATACCGATTCTGATAGCGGTTCCGTTTTGCTTACAGATACGCAACAAAGGATGCAAACGTTCGCTTATTTGTTCAATAAACAAATGAGTCGTATCGTAGGAAGCGTATAATTTTTCCGTTTTTTTATCGATATAATTTCCCGGATTAATACGTATTTTTTCCACATAACGAGCAGCTATCTCAGCTACTTTAGCATTGAAATGCACATCAGCAATAAGCGGAACTCGGCAATGCCTTTCAGTGAGTTTTTTTCTGATATTGGGAAGATTATCAGCATCTTTTATGCTGGGAACCGCCAATCGCACATACTCGGCTCCTGCATTGTATAAATCAATAATTTGTTGCACACATTTATCCGTATCAAGCGTCGAAACGTTTGTCATAGATTGTATGCGTATAGGGTATTCACCGCCCATGCAAAGCCCGCCGATATTGACGGTTTTTGTTTTTCTAGGTCGGTAAACAAAAGGCGAATCATTATAAAAATTCATATTTTGTATATCTATATGATTCTGCTTCATTGCTTTGGTCTTAAAAAAACATTTTCCGTAAAAGGCAATGCTTCTACGGAAAATAGTTCATGTTAGTCTTGTATTTATTTTTATTTAAAAATCAATTTTCCTTCTTTTTCATTGAGTTCGTAATCGCCGAATTCTTCAATGAATTTTTCTTTACCTATTACAATTGTTTCTTTCAAACCTTTAATAATAATTGCTTCAACGTTTTCAAGCACTTCGTCCCCTACTTGTAAGGTGTTAAAATAAACGATAGATCTATCGATAATAGTTCCGTCTTTATCGTCAATTGCTTTTTCTTTTAAATCAAAGTCGCCTACTGTAAAAATAGCTTCTTTTAAGAATTTCATTGCTTGGTCATAAGATATTTTTACCGTATCCGAATTGTTTTCTATTAAGAACTTAAAGGTTTTGCTATTCACATAACATGTTCCACGCGGACTTCCATTCACCATATCAATCGGAATGGAATTTTCCGTAATAATTTTCACTCTTCCTTCACCTGAGGCTACAGGTTTCACGCCTGTTTTAGGCACATAGTCATCGCGTAAAATAAGAAATTCGGTACGACGGTTCAAGTCGTGAGCTGCTTCTTGTTGATTTCTAGGAAGTGCATTGATGTATTCTGGAGTCAACACGGTTCCTTTTTTAAACGTAATTCCTCTTGAAACAATATCTCTTTCTAATTTACGAGGGATACGCTCTCCATAACCTTTAGCTACTAAACGTTCGGGGTCTATTCCGAGAGAATCAACTAAGAAGTTAACACAAGATTGAGCACGACGTTGCGATAAGGTGTCGTTTGTCATAGGAATAGGTCTTATATCGGTGTGAGAACGCAATTCTATAACAAAAGTAGGGTTATCAACCATAATTTTATACAAACCCATTAAAGAATCTTGGTATTGAGGTAGTAAATACCATTCCGCTAAATCGTATAAAATATCGGGTAATAAAACAGGCTCTTTAGGTATAGGATTGATAATAAAATCACGTCTTAAGTCTTTACTTTCCGTTAATCCTACGGTTGTTTCTCTTCCTCTACTGTTTTCATTTTCATAATAACCTGTTTTTTGTACGTTCATATCGTAAGTTACATTCATCAAGATTTTCAGTTTATCAAAATGATAATAGCCTCTTATGTCCGTTTTTGTTTTATAAGAAGTTCCATCCGTTCCTACTATAGTTACCGTTGCACCGTCAACATACTGACGTGTTACACTATCTTTTACAAAACCTGAAAGAGTAAACATAATGGGTCTTAATTTAAAAATCCATATATCGTCTTCTCCTCTTCCTCCGGGTCTATTGGATGTAAAATATCCTTTTTCTATGTATGGAAATCCCGTTAAATTATCAAGTACTACCGAATTGTCAAAAATAATTCCATAATCATCTGCTTCCGAATTGATAGGATATTTTAAGTTTTCGGCTTTTGTCCATCCGTCTTCTCCTTCTTTATGAGAAACAAAAATATCGTAACCTCCCAATCCCACATGACCTTTTGATGCAAAATACAAACTCGTATCATTAACAAGAGTTGGGAACATATCATGGTCATAGCTGTTTACATTGCTTCCCAAATTAACGGGAGTATCAAACGGTCTGTTTTTTTTCGAACGAGTTGCTTTCCAAATATCATAACCTCCTTGTGTACCAGGCATATCAGAGACAAAATACAAAGTTAATTCATCGTCTGTTATTGCAGGATGAACATAATCAAAACTATCGGGTCCTAATTCTATCATTTGAGGTTCATCCCATGACTTTCCTTTCTTTTGTGCTTGATATATTTTACAATAAGAAATGGTCTTTTTCTCATCTAAACATCTTGTAAAATAAATAGTTGTTCCTTTAGGATTAAAAACGGCTTCTCCTTCATTGGCAGGAGAGTTAATAATTCCGGCATCTTCAAAAGATACGGGATTAGTCCATTCTCCGGGGAAATCAACTTTTTTACTTTTTGGGCGATTAGAAACATAAAGATCCGAAAAGGATTGACCCGACCAAGCGTCCTCTTTTTTCCCTGTACTTCCTTCTCTTGAAGAAGTAAATACAATTTGGTTTTGCTTAGTCGGCACTCCCCACATGGGCGACCAGTCGCTACGAGGCGTATTGAAACGCTTGAAATTCTCCACTTCATGACGTGTCGGATTGTTAATCCATTCCGGCGCTATTTTACAAGCTTCAATACGTCCTGCTATACGCGGATCGTCAGGTTTTGCTTTTTGGTAATTCTCATAATATTTTAAAGCCGTAGGATAATCTTTCTCTGCACGGAATATATCAGCTAAACGCAAATATATCAACGGATTATCTTTTTGATAATTTACTTTTTCCAAACGCAAATATTGTTGTTTAGCTTGTTTGGTTCTTCCCGACATGATATAACACTCTGCCATACGGAACATAATTCTACGCTTTTCTACAGGATTTCTTTTGACCTTTCCATAGGCTTTTTTATACATTTCTGCTGCCAAATTGTATTGAAATGTATTGAATGCCTTGTCAGCATCGGCAGCAACTCCGGCTTTTTGTGCGTAAGTAGTAAAACACACAGATAGCGATAACAAGCTAAAAACAAAGATCTTACATATTTTTATCATGATATTATTCCATTTAATTTCTAATTTGCTAAAATAACAAAAAAAAACATATATTTTGCATTTTTATACAAAATATTTTATAAAATAGACTGCTTTACACATTTTATGATTTTTAAACATTTAGTTAACAATATTTTAATTGAAACGTATAGCATCAACAATTTGAATTTTACGAGCAACAAAATAAGCCGGGAATAGTAAAACAAACAAACTGATTGAGAAAACGACTCCATTGACCAATAATAAATGCTGCCATTCAACACTTATGGGAACGTAAGACATATAATAATTTAAGGGGTCCAGTGCAATTAAATGATAAGTGTATTGAATGTAACACAATAGCAATCCTACTCCATTTCCAATTAACATTCCTTTTAGTAAAATATTTCCGGTAATATTCAGGAAAACATTTCGAATACTCACATTATTACATCCTATTGTTTTCAGTATTCCTATGGTTGGAATTTGCTCTAAAATCATGGTTAATTGAGTAGACATTAAAGAGATACAAATAACAATAATTATCAGTATTAAAATCACCAAAATATTTTGGTCGAACAAACCTATCCAATTGAAAATATCTTTATTACGACTAACAACGCTTTGAGCAATTAAATCATAGGGAATAATAGCATTAATGGCATGGGTACTTACTTCCAACTGATTAAAATCTTTTAAGGTAATCTCAAATCCATCTATTTGACTATCTGTCCAATCATTTAATTTCTGTATGTGTTTTATATCACAAAAAGCGATGGATTTATCATAATTAGCCATATCTGTCTGATAGATACCAACCACTTTTAAAACACGCTGACGAGGCGGATCTTGCACAAAATAAAGTTGCATTTTACTGCCGATATCTAAGTGTAGCCTATTAGCGATTGTTTGTGAAATCAGCACTTCATTGGAAGTAAGGCTATCGTTCAGGTTTAATAAACGTCCCTTTTTTAAATTCTTCTGAAAAAACTCCAAGTCATACCCTACCCCAACTCCTTTTAAAACAATTCCATCTATTTCATTTCTAACCTTTACAATACCGGCTTTCATAGCATAGACTTGTATATGTTTTACATTGTTTAAAGCGGTAATTGCCGATAAATAAGCCGGTTCTTTATCAATAGGCGTTTTTTTATAGGATTCGTTATTGTCATTATAGCTAATCTCAACATGAGAGCCGAATCCGATTATTTTATCACGTATTTCTTTCCGGAAACCCGTTGTAATTGCAAAAACCAATATCAATACGCAAACACCTAATGCAACGCTACAAACGGATATCGTAACTATCGGTTTTGAAAAACGATTTTCTTTGTTTTTAACGATTTTTCGTGATATAAAATTACTAAGACTCATTCTTAAATTTTTATTTCAACCAAATAGTAAAACCGGTTTTAACAACCGGCGATGTTAATACATTTTCATCCGGACGATTGGAAATATTATATAAAATCAATACGTAAACAGCAAACTTATCGGTACTTTTTTGATAAAATCCTCCTCCAAACAACAGATTATTAGACCATAAACGATGAGGGTCCATTACATTCGTTTTCCAAAAATTATCATAATTTAATAATTGATATTCCGCATGTACACATAAAAATTTCAGAAAATAAGCCTCTGTAAACACACTCCCGCCTGCAATATGAGATGATGCAATAGAAGCATTTGTTACATTTCTAAAATGATAAAACATATAGGTAAATCCTAAACCGGCAGCAAACCAATCCACAGGATGATACGCTATATGAGGCGATAATTCTATATTGATAATAGAGGGTGTAAACGATAGCCCAAAATTTCCACCTACCGAAAGTTTACTTAGCCAGTCGTAATATCTGATTTTAGAAGTGTCTTTTACTATCGGAGATTTATAATAAGTAACATCATCGGATTGAGCCTGTAAAGCAGGAAAGTGATAAAACACAAAAAACAGTAAAACAACGATATATTTATAAGACTTCATTATTAATATTAATATGTAATTATTTAACGTAGATTAAAAAAAAATGTTATATTACTATATTGCAAAATCGATAAAAGCTGTCTGATACAATTTTTATACTAAATTTTCTTTTTTATCTGACAAATAATGAAAAGAAATAATAAGATAGGAAACTAACAAGTAGATTGATTAATTTTGATTTTTATCGGTTAATGGTAAAAATTAATAAAAAACTCTCCTTGTTATAACAATATTTTGTATTTTTGCACTAAAATAATTTTTTATAATAAATTAAAATAACAAGTGAGAAAATTTACTAATACATCATTGATTTTTTCTTTATTATTTTACATTGCTACTGCTTATGCACAAAAGAATTCCATAGAAGTAACCGGTAGCCTTTTCAATCAGCTAATAAAAACAAGCGTTGATTGTGAATTAGCTAAACTAATGCTAAGCCAATCCGACGATTCATCTGTAGTTGATTTATTTGATAGTTATAAAAATCAACCTTTAAACACACAAACACTTGCCGATATCTACTTCGATTATTCTGCCGATGTTGCCACCTTATATTTTTTACAAAGGATTTATCAATATCCTCAAAATAAAGAAATACAAGACAGCTATTATCATTACATCAATCAATTGAATAACAACAATCCGAACAATTTGTTGACGTGTTTAAAACAGTATTATATTGTTTTTATTCCGGGATTTGCCTATAAAGATTTTCCAAGTACGGGTGCTAATTTTAAACGACAACGTAAATTATTAACATCTTACGATATAGATAATTGTCTTATTAAAACTAAACAATGGGATGCGGTAGAAGTTAATGCTGAAATAATAGCAGAACAACTGAAAACTATTTGTCAACATCACGACAATATTATCCTTATAAGTGCCAGCAAAGGTAGTTTAGAAACAGCAGTTGCAATAAGTGAATTGCTCGATAAACAAGAGTCTGAAAATATAAAAGCGTGGATTAGTGTCGCGGGTATATTAAGAGGTTCCCCTATTGCCGATTATTTTCTAACTCCATCTAAATCATCTCTTTCCAAATTCTTTCTTTTCACAAAAGGAAAAAGAATAAATACACTCCAATCAATGAGCTATAGAGAAAGAAGAAAAACTTTTGACAATTTCACTTTTCCTCAACACATTAAAATTATTCATTACCTTGCCGCACCCTTGGCATCACAAATACGCCATAAAATTAAAAACCGCTACAACTATATGCTGCCTTTAGGACCCAATGACGGCATTATGCCCTTAGCAGATCAAATTTGCGGTAAAAGTTTCATTATTTCAGAATTAGGTTGTGATCATTATTTCAAGCATCCCGATATTGATGTTAAGAGCTTGTCTATTCTATTATGCTGTGTTAAATCAATTGAAAATTAATATACTATAAAATCTGTGAAACAATAATTATTATGAGAAAAATATCATTTACATTCATCGTTTTGTTTTTAATTACACAAAAACAATTTGCTCAATTTGTACAAGAACCCCTTCCCTATCCTTATGATGCCCTTGAACCTTATGTAGATGCACAAACCATGCAAATACATTACGGCAAACATCACCTTGCTTATATTAACAATCTAAACGCCGGGTTAAAAGCCATCAATATGGAAAAAAAGACAGATATAATAGACATTTTAAACCATGTATCTTCTTATAATGTTACTATCAGAAACAATGCCGGCGGACATTACAATCATGCTTTTTTTTGGACTTTGTTGGGACCTGAAAAAAAATTAATGCCTTCAGAGAAGTTAGAAAAAGCTATCAATAAGCAATTTGGCAGTATGGATAAATTTAAAGAACAATTTATCAATGAAGGGATGATGCGTTTTGGTTCGGGTTGGGTTTGGCTTATCGTTGATGCTAACGGAAATCTTGCTATTACTTCCACTCCTAATCAAGATAATCCGCTAATGGACGATGCTCCGGTAAAGGGTAAACCCATTCTAAGCATCGATGTGTGGGAACATGCTTATTATTTGAAATATCAAAATAAACGAAAAGATTATTTATTAGCAATTTGGCAAGTTATTAATTGGAAAAAAGTAAGCGAATACTATGATGAAATTACTCAGTAGCAGACAAATAATATTCTGCTATTACAACTAAATAGCAAGTGTTGATTATTTATTAAAAAAAAATGAACATATCTTATAATAAATGGAAATGGGCACTCTTCATTGGGACAATTATTATATTCTTGGCAATTATATGGTATTCCAATGTTATTATTGACGATATTGCAAAAGAAGAACGAAATAAGATTAAAATATGGGCAAATGCTATCCATAAAAAAGCAAGTCTTATAAAATACACCAACGAATTTTTCAAAACAATACAAAAAGAAGAGCAATACAAAGCTAATATTATGGCAAAAGCATTTCAACGTATCAACAATGCTTCACCCTATGAAGATATTTCTTTTTACTCGGAACTTATATCGGAAAACAAATCTATTCCATATATACTCACTGATAAACAAGGGAATATATCGGCTATAAAAAATTTAGACTCTGCTTATTTAAAAACCATCGATACGCCCGAAAAACTTTTCAAAGTAATAAAAGAAGAAAATTACGGAGTAATACCTATCAACTATTATAAAAATCATTACATCTATCTATACTATAAAGAATCTTATATTTACTCTCAACTCCGTGAGGTATTTAACGATATAGTGGAAAGTTTCCTTTCCGAAATTGTTGAAAATTCATCAAGTATTCCTGTTATTGTAACCGATTCGAGCAAAAAAAATGTAATTGCTTACGGAAATATCGATACGTTAATATTGACTTCTCCTGAACGCTTAGCAGAAACCATTGCATTAATGGAATATGAAAATTCGCCTCTAAAGATTTCTCTTGGCGAAAACAACGATGGTTATGTTTTTTATCAAGGCTCTTATTTATTAAAAAGATTGCGTATATTCCCTGTTATTCAATTTGTTTTAGTTCTGATTTTCTTTACTGTAGCCTATTTCCTATTCAATTACGCATGGAAGTCGGAACAGAATCAAGTATGGGTAGGCATGTCGAAAGAAACGGCTCATCAATTAGGAACGCCCTTGTCTTCTTTGTTAGCTTGGTTAGAATTGCTACGCGCCGAAAACGTTGACCATAACATCTTAAGCGAAATGGAAAAAGATATTTCACGATTAGAAACTACGGCACAACGTTTTTCAAAAATAGGTTCCATGCCGAGTTTAAAAGTGGAAAACATTCAAGAAGTGATTAGAAATTTTATTGAATATTTTAAAGATAGGACTTCTGAAAAAATTAAATTTAAACTAAAACTTCCTGAAAATGACATTTTCATCAATATTAACAAGTATCTTTTCGAGTGGGTAATAGAAAATTTATGCAAAAATGCTGTTGACGCAATGGATGGACAAGGAACCATTACCATTACTTTAATAGAAGAAAAAAGACATGTATACATAGAAGTTCAAGATACGGGAAAAGGAATAAACAGCAAATATCAGAAAAAAATATTTAAACCGGGTTTTACAACTAAAAATAGAGGCTGGGGATTAGGGCTAACACTTTCATTAAGAATAATTAAGAATTACCATAAAGGAAAGATTAATGTCAAAAAATCTACCTCTAATAAAGGAACAACTTTTAGAATAAAATTAAAAAAATAAATTTATTGATATTGTAAATAAAAAAAATGTAATTTTGCAAAAAATTCAACATAAATATAACAATATAAACTAATTCATTTATAAATACATAACAATAATTCATTCACTCAACAATTAGCAACATGAAAAAATATTTTCTTTTAACAATTATTTCATTTCTGCTGTTTTCCTTTACTTACGGACAAAAAAAAGAAAAAATAATTGTCATTAAATCGACAGAACATCAAGCAGAAAGGCTGTATAATGATGCAGTAAAAAGTTATGAATCAAAACAATATGCAGAAGCCATTGATTTTCTTAATCAATCTCTGAAAATCAACGATAGCCTTGCAACTTCTTATCACTTATTGTCTATTATACAGCAAGAGATGGGAAACAAACAAGCTGCTATTCAAACTTTGCAAACCTACAGCAAAGCCACTCAACACAAAGATACAGCGGCATATATGATAGCACAAGTATTTTACGGAGATAATAATTTAGATTCTGCGTCTTCTTATTTAAACTATTGCATATCTAAAAACCCCTCTTATTTCAATGCTTTGTATTTGCTTGGAAATATAAACTTTGAGCAAGAGAAATACAATGATGCTATTAGTAATTACACGAAAGTAATAAACATAAGCACTACTTCGGCAGACGCTTATAATGACAGAGCAAGCGCTAAACGTATGTTGGAAAAATACGATGAAGCCATTGAAGATTATAATATGGCTATTACTCTCAAGAAAAATGCTCTTTTTTATAATAATAGAGGAAGTGCTAAAATGAAATTAGAAAAATACGATGAAGCCATCGAAGATTATACGACTGCAATCCTATTAGACTCTAATTGTTATCAGGCTATCAATAACAGAGGTGTTGCAAAAATAGAAAAGAAAGATTACAAAGGTGCGATTGAAGACTTCAACTTATGTGTAAAAAGGAAAAAAGATTATTATGCAGCTATCAATAACAGAGGCATCGCCTATTATAAAAATAAAAGATACAAAGAAGCCATTGAGGATTTCAATTTCATCCTATCCGTGAATCCTTCGGAAGCATCAGCCTATTTGCATAGAGGCAATACAAAAGAAATGCTAAGAGACAATGAAGGTGCATGTAGCGATTGGAAAAAAGCTGCCGAATTAGGCATCGAAGAAGCCGAAGGTTATGTAAAGAAACAATGTGAAAAACAATAAATAAAGTATTCATTCTCAAATTATAAGTTATAATGAAAAAGATAATTTCCACTATTATTATACTGAGCTTTTACTCCTTTCTTTTTTCTCAAAATACAAGTTTTACCAAAGCATCATTTCCTGAAAAAGGAAAAGAATTAAAGGCTGCTCTCAAAAACATCAAAAAAGGAAGTAAAGCTTTTGATAAAGAAGCAGATTACAGAAATGCCGCTTTTTATTTCCTGAAAGCCAATGAATTTAACCCTAATAATGCCGAGTTAAATTATAAAATCTTCTTGTGTTATAATCATCTTAGAAAAAAAGAAGAAGGATTTACTTATTTAGACAAAGCATTCAACTTAGATTCAAATCTTAATGCCGATATCACATTTTATAGAGGCACTATGCATCAATACTACTGCAATTTTGATACAGCTATTTACTATTATACGATTGCCAGTACTATGAGAGAGCAAGCCGCAAAGCATATCAAGGAATGCAATACAGGTAAACAATTGATTGAAAACGAAGTACGCTGCTTTATCGACAATGTCGGCGAAAACATCAACTCTAAAGCCGATGATTATAATCCTATCATTACTGCCGATGGAAAAACCATGTATTTTACTTCGCGAAGAGAAGGCAAGGGCATTAAACTTGCCGATGACGGACGCTATTTCGAAAATATTTATACATCGACAAAAGATGAAAACAATCAATGGACTAAAGCAACATTAGTAAGCGAACTTAATGCATCTGAAGTGCATAGTGCAGTTCAAGGATTATCGAACGATGGTCAAAAAATCATTATTTATCGTGGCGATAACAACGGAGACCTTTTCGAATCAGAAAAAAGAAAAGGTAAATTTTCTAAACCTAAGTCCATAAAAGAAGTCAATAAGAATGGTCGTCATGAGGCATCAGCCTCCTACTCTTTTGATAATAAAACCTTGTATTTCTGTTCTGATCGTAAAAACGCCGATGACAAACACGATATCTATAAGATAACCAAAAACATGAAAGACAAATGGGAAAACATAGAAATTTTGAGTAACGTTATCAATACGAATGAAGACGAACGGACTATATTTGCACATCCGGACGGAAAAACGATTTATTTTAGCTCAAACGGACACGATGGAATGGGTGGCTACGACATTTATTCTTCTACCTTCGAAAATGGAAACTGGACCAAACCCGTCAATTTGGGCTATCCTATCAACACACCCGGCGATGATGTCTATTTTGTAATTACTGCCGATGGAAAATACGGTTATTACTCATCCGATAAAGCAGGAGGATATGGAGGAAACGACATTTATATGATTACTTTCCTTGGACCTGAAAAATTGTTCGTCTATAATACGGAAGATAACTTATTAGCTAATACAGGAAAATCATTTCTTCATACTAAATCTATTAAATCTATTGAATTAGAACCACCTAAATTAACTTTATTAAAAGGAAAAGTAATAGACGAAGACACCAAAGAACCTCTTTTTTCCAACATTGAGTTGTACGATTTAAATACGGATGAGCTGTTAGCCACTTTTGAATCGGACGAAGAAACAGGACGGTTTTTACTTTCACTACCTTCCGGAAAAAACTATAGCGTTAACGTAAAAGCGGAAGGATATTTATTCTTATCTCAAAACTTTAATCTTCCCGATTCTGCAAGCTATCAAGAAATAGAGCAAATCATAGAATTGAAAAAATTAGTAGTGGGAAAAGAAATTGTACTTAACAATATCTTCTTTGAATTTAACAAAGCAACGCTTTTAAAAGAATCGAAAATTGAATTGGATAACGTATATAAATTATTGACAGACAATCCTAATATCTACGTTGAGATTTCGGGACATACCGACAATGTCGGTTCGGCAAGCTATAATAAAAAGCTCTCGCAAGAAAGAGCAAATTCTGTAGTAAATTATTTAATAGAAAAAGGAATTACCAAAGATAGATTAACGGCAAGCGGTTATGGTTTTGACAAACCCATTGCACCCAATACCACCGAAGAAGGTCGTCAGAAAAACAGACGTACGGAATTTAAAATTGTAAAATAAAAAAAACGCTAACAATAGCGTTTTATAAACTTAACATTCAGAGTATCCGTTAAAGAAATTCTGAATGTTATTTTTTTAAGCAATGATATGTGTTCCGCTATTCGGTTTTCCTAAGGATTCGGCTTCCGTAATGATACATTTTTTACCGCCGTTTTCAATAAAATAAATACCGGCTCGTATCTTTGGTGCCATCGAACCTTCGGTAAAATGACCTTCGGCTAAATATTGTTTTGCCTCAGCCACAGTAATAGTATCTAAGGATTTTTCGTTGGATTTGCGAAAATTAATACATACTTTAGGTACATCCGTTAAAATATAGAACTCATCAGCTTTGATATTGACTGCCAATAATGAAGAAGCCAAATCTTTGTCTATCACAGCGTCAATTCCTTTTAATTCTCCTTTATCCGTCTTATAAACAGGGATGCCGCCCCCACCGACGCTTACCACAATATAGCCTTTACTAACCAAATCTTTTACCGCATCTTGATTGTTGACATAAAGAGGTTTAGGCGAGGCTACTACCCTTCTCCAACCGTTTCCTTTGGGATCTAAAGCGAAGGTGTAAGAAGGATTTTTTTGTTGGATACTATCTTTCTGCTCATCGGTGTAGTATAAGCCTATGGGTTTAGTAGGATGTTGAAATGCTTTGTCTTCTTTATCTACAACTACCTGTGTTACAAGTGTAAGAATATTTTTATCTATATTATATTTGTTTAACACATTTTTAAATTGCTGTTCGATTAGGTAACCTATAAATCCCTGGGAATAAGCACCACAAATATCCATCGGCATTTCAGGGATACCGTACATCTTCTCGCCCGCATCAACTTGCAATATAATATTCCCTACTTGCGGACCATTTCCATGCCCTATAACAAGATGATAATCCTGCTTGAGTAACTCTAACAAACTTTCGCATGTTTTAAACACATTGACTTTTTGTTGTTCAATAGTTCCTCTTTCTCCTGCTCTTAATAAAGCATTGCCTCCAAAGGCTATAACTGCTAATTTCTTCATATAGAATTTTTTAAATTATACTTTTTTGGAAAGCAAAAGTACATTTTTTTTATCAGAAAAACTGTAGAAATTTTCTTTTTTTCCGAAAAAACAAGTCAAATTAATTATAAAAGAAGATTAACTGATTTTGAGTTTAGTCGGTCAATAGCGATTTTTTCATAGCTTTCACAGAATCAATAAATTTATTTCTGCCATTATTGTTTTTTTTATCTTTTCTATACCACCAAGCACTAACAGGATGTGGCGTAAATATGATTTTATCTTTCATTTCAATTGGAAATGTTATATTATCTCTACATTTTGAACTTGTTACAACAACTATGTTTGGTTTTAACACATTGAAAACACTAGTGAAAACTTTACAAGAAACATCTTTATCTTCAGAAATGATTTTTATAGATTCTGTATATTTGGCAGGTCGTTGAAAAAAATTATAATATGCTATGTATTTGTAAACATCTTTTGTTTGTATATCTAATGCTTCTTCTAATGCATTTTTTAAATTTACAAATATAGTATGACCTTTATCCACTTTTTTATTTTTAAGAAAATCATAAATAACAAAGACTGGCGATGTCCAATTACGTTCTTCTTCATTAAGGTCTTTTGTTGATTTTTGATACCACATTTTATCAAGATGAATTGTAGATTTTTGTGGTAAATAAAAACTTTCAGCGACTATTAAAATTTTAAATTTTTCATATTGACTTCCAACAAAAGGAATCATATGGTTAAATTTACTAAAATGTTCAATTTTCGACAACGCTTCATTATATTTTTCTGTGTTATATGCTTTTATATCCATATTTTTTATATTATTATTATCTTTAATTTTACTTTTCTACAATAAAAAGATGCCGTACTACTTTATTCTTATTTTTTTCTCAATGCAAATGCCAATCTTTCCGCTAACTGAAACAATAGGTCTGTAAATAAGATTTTTGCATTCACATTTGTTTCAATATGTTGTATGGCATCATTGAAATATCTATAAAAAACCGGTCCGGTCGAAGCATTGATATAATGTTGAAACTTAGTAATAAATTCTTTTTCTTCAAGGCTATATTTTAATATAGTGTCCAAATCGTAGTTCCATATAATACATTTTCGTATAAATGCAATGCCGTATCGTAAAAAGTCTTTTTGTCGCTCTCTTCCAAAATCTTCCATCATTTTAATAAAATTAGTTACTTTACTAAAATCCAATGATGGTGATTGAATGGATAATAAATAAACCAAACGCATCAGTTGAACAAAAATCTCTAAATTTTCATTTTTACTATCTTCTTCTATATTGTACTGAAATGCAGCTATAAGATTGTTTTCAGAGCAAAAAGCCACCTTTTTAGCCGTTTCCATATCGTAGTTTTTTTTCTCCATTAGAACTTTTTCCAATTCGCTAATTGACAAAGCATTTACCTTAGTTAATTGGGCTCGTGAGAGGATGGTATCAAGCATTTTTTCTTGTTTATCGCTTACCAATAAAAAGAGTGTTTTACCATCGGGTTCTTCCAAAGTTTTCAGTAGTCTGGGGGCGCTATCATAGCGTAATTTATCTGCCATCCATATAATAAACACCTTATATTCCGACTCATAAGGTTTCATAGAGGCTTTGTAGATAATCTCTTCCGTATCCCTTACGTTAATAATGGCTTGTTTTTTTTCTATATTGATTTTTTCATACCAATCTTGTTCATCAAATAAGGCATTGGTTTCCAACACAATTTCCCTCCATTCAGCATGAAAATCAGAGCTTTTAGCATCAGTTTTTATGGTATCATTGGTAGCATTGGGAAAATAAAAATGCAAATCGGGATGTGCTAAATGCTGGTACTGAATACAAGATGTACATATTCCGCAAGAATCGGTTGCCGTACGATTATGACAGTTAATATATTGAGCATAAGCAATGGCTAAAGCAAGCACATGCGAACCTTCTACTCCTAAAAACAATTGAGTATGACTAACTCTTTGGTTTTTAACTGTAAAAAGTAGTTTATTTTTAATTTCATCGCTGACATAAACGTCCGAAAAAAGCATGTTCTTAATTCTAAATAACCGTTAATAATTTTTTCAACAAAGTACGAAGTATCGGTTCTGCTTTTGCAGCTTCTTCCAATACCATTTCGTGTGATATTTTTTGCGTATCATTTTCTCTCCATATATCGGTAATTACTGAAAAACCAACACATTTCATTCCTGCATGACGTGCAACTATAGCTTCCGGAACTGTTGACATACCTACGCAATCGCCACCTAAGCGATAAAACATTTTGTATTCGGCAGGTGTTTCATAGGTAGGACCCGGAACGCCTACATACACTCCTTTTTTCAATGAAATATTAGCTTGTTTTGCAATGGCTTCTATTTTTTTTATTATCTGTTTATCATACACTTCACTCATATCAGGAAAGCGATCGCCCAAAGTATTTTCATTTTTTCCTCGCAATGGATTATCGGGAAAGAAATTAATATGATCATCAATAACTACGATATCGCCAATATTAAAATTGGGGTTCATACCACCTGAAGCATTCGATAAAATAAGCACTTCAACTCCTAAAGCTTTCATTATTCTGATAGGAAATGTAATTTGCTTCATATCATAGCCTTCATAATAATGAAACCGACCTTGCATCGCAATAATAGGTACGCTGTTTAAAGTACCGAACAGCAAATTTCCTTGATGTCCTTCGACTGTTGATACGGGAAAATTAGGAATATCTTTATAAGGTAATCGATGCTTTATTGTCATTTCATCGGTAATGGTATTCAATCCACTCCCCAAAACAACAGCAATTTTAGCTTCTACTGTAAGATTTCGACGAATATAATCTACTGTACTATTGATAGCTTTCAACATATTCTTTTATTTTATTATCAAAGTTTTCTTTGTATTTTTCATGAAAATCAACTGCAATAGGTATGTAATGAATGGGCATGGAGAATGCAAGTTCTTTAATTGAATCTTCCAATAAACGGACAGCATCTTTTTCTGTTGTAATCACTGTTTTGTGAGGAGATATACAACGACTCAACAAGTATTGCAATTCCATCATATCTTTCTTAGTATATTGATGATGGTCTCTGCATGTATATATCTGAATATCTTTGTATTTTTCTTTAAAATATTGAATTAAAGGGTAAGGGTTATAAATACCTGTAAAGACAACTACACTTTTAGGTTCTTCTATTTGCATTTTAGCTAAAGTAGTAAAAGGCACCAAATTACCATAACGTATAAAAGAGAAAAACACCTGTTGATGAGGCAAGGGTTTTAATTTATCCAAGGTTATTCGTTCATCTATAGGCGAAATAACCGAAGGAGATTTTGTTATAATAATTATATCGGCTTCTTTTGCTGCCGCTACCGACTCGCGTAAGTTTCCCGATGGAAAAACATAGTCGTCTGCATATAAATTGTAATAATCTGTTAATAAAATATTTAAACCTGCTTTTAACCTCAAATGTTGATAAGCATCGTCTAAAACAATTACATCTACTTCAGGTAGTTTTTCATATATCTTTCTTACACCTTCTACCCTATTTTCTGATACGGCAACGGCTAATGAAGTATATTTTTTATAATATAAATAAGGTTCATCACCAATTGAAGTACTTGAAGAAAAAGAATCGGCAAACATAAATCCATTGGTTTTTCTTTTATAGCCCCTACTCAATATTGCCAATTGATATTTGCTCGATAACAATCGTATTAAATATTCCGTATGCGGGGTTTTTCCGGAACCTCCCATACATAAATTGCCCACACAAATAATAGGTTTTTGAAAAGTAACCCTTCTTTTTCCTCCATTAGAGTTATAAAATTTGCGTCTTATGGTCATAAGTAATGACCATAACATAGAAATAGGATAAAAAAATATTTTTCGCATTTTTTATAACTTCCTTATTATAAGGTTATTTTATTAAACAAAAAGATAAACTCATAAAATTGTTTTTACAAATGCTAAAATAATACTTTTTTTTTATATTTTTGAACATTATTTAACAATATTCGTAATAAATATGAAAATAAAAGATATCCTTCATTTTTTAGAAGAATTAGCCCCCTTAAGTTATCAAGAAAGTTATGATAATTCAGGATTAATTACCGGAGATCCGGAGCAAGAATTTATAAAAGGACTTATTTGTTTAGATGCTACCGAAAATGTATTAGAAGAAGCAATACAATTAGGTTGTAATTTGATTATTTCACATCATCCTGTTCTATTTCATGCTATCAAACAAATTACCAACCGCACTCCAACAGAGCGCATCTTAAAAAAAGCCATCAAACATGATATAACAATTTATGCTATGCATACGAATTTAGATAATGTGCATCATGGTGTAAATGCTGCTTTTTCGGAAAAACTCCAACTACAAAACACTAAAATATTAAAAGAAAAAAAACAATTGTTAAAAAAAATCATTACATTCACTCCTGTCGAACATGCTGATAATGTAAGAAATGCTTTATTTGATGCCGGAGGCGGTCATATTGGAAAATACGACAGCTGTAGTTACAATACAGAAGGTAAAGGCAGCTTTAGAGCTTCCAACGAAGCACATCCTTATGTGGGAAAAATAGGAGAACTACATTTTGAAAATGAAATACGTATCGAAATGATTTTCCCTGCTTTCAAAGAACAAACTATGATTTCGGCTTTAATGTCATCTCATCCCTATGAAGAAGTCGCCTATGATATTTATCAATTGGATAATTCACATTCCTTAGTCGGTTCAGGCATGATTGGCGAACTCAAAAACGAAATGAGCGAAACATTTTGTTTAAATTATATAAAAGAAAAAATGCAGTTACAACTTCTTCAACACAGCAAGCTATTGAATAAAACCATAAAAAAAGTAGCACTTTGTGGTGGAAGCGGAGCTTTTTTAATCCCCGAAGCTGTACGGCAACAAGCTGATATATTTATCACTGGCGAAATAGGTTATCACGATTTTCTTACTTATTCCGACGATATACTTTTAGTAGCCATAGGGCATTATGAAAGCGAAATCGCAATAAAACATTATTTATATCAAAAACTAATTAAAAATTTTAGTAATTTTGCAAATTCGGAGACAGAAGCTACATCTATTTTTTATTTAAAATAACTTCTTATCTTTTAACATTTTAACTGAATATCAATTATAATAAAATATTATTAAAACACATCTAATATGGAAACGAAACCCAAAGATAGCACAAATATAGACGCAACAAATTTAGATACTGAATCTATTATCAAGAAAACAGTAGAAGATAATTTGACATCTTTATATAAATTACAACTTATTTACTCTAAAATTGATAAAATTCGTGTCATCAGAGGTGAATTACCTTTAGAAGTAAGAGATTTAGAAGATGCGTGTTCAGGCATAAACATACGTATTGATAAGTTTAAAGACATGATTAACGATTTTCAGGCTCAAATTGAGGAAAAACAACAAATCATGAAAAAAGCCAATGCGTTAATCTTGAGATACAAAGAACAATTAGAAAATATAAAAAATAATCGCGAATTTGAAGCTTTAACTAAAGAAATTGATTATCAAAATTTAGAAATTCAATTATCTGAGAAGAAAATTAAAGAATTTAATATTAAAATTACTGAAAAACAAGAGGAAATCGGTAATTTAGAAAATGAATACAATATATTTAAACAAGAATTAGAACAAAAAGAAACCGAGCTTAATACCATTATTGCAGAAACTAAAAAAGAGGAAACTTTATTATTAGATAAAATTAAACAACTAGAAGAAAGTATTGAACCTCGTTTGGTAAATGCATTTATGCGTATTCGCAATAGCATGAGAAATGGCTTATCGGTTGTCAAAATAGAAAGAGACGCTTGCGCCGGATGCTTTAGTAAAATTTCTCCACAACGTCAATTGGATATTCGTATGCATAAAAAAATCATCGTTTGTGAATTTTGCGGACGTATCTTAGTCGATGATGAAATAGCTTCAATTTCAGAAGATTTATTAAAAGACATTCTTTAGAATAAAAAAACTATAACTCAACATATGATGTCTGGAAATCAACTGGGCGTTTTATTTAGTTTAACCACTTTTGGCGAAGCACACGGCAATGCCGTAGGGGGAATTATTGACGGATGTCCCGCAAACTTAAATGTTGATTACGAGCTTATTGAAAAAAAAATAAAAGCCAGACAAACCGCCAATTTCACTTTTAACTCTCAACGCAAAGAACCCGATAAAGTAGAATTTCTTTCAGGCATTAATAAGGATAAAACAAATGGTTTTCCTATTGCATTTATTATAAAAAATAAAGATGTGAATTTATCTCATTACATAGAAAATCAAGATGTACTGAAACCTTCTCATGCCCATTATACTTATTGGAAAAAATATGGTACCGACAACGCTTTAGGAAGCGGTAGAGCATCAGCAAGAGAAACCATTGCTCGCGTTGTAGGCGGTTGTTTTGCAATGATGTTATTACGTCAGTTGGGTATTGAAATCTATTGTTTTACTTCGCAAATAGGAAATATCAAAACAAGAAAAATAAAAAAACCTAATCGTAATATCATTCAATCCAATCCATTATACTGTCCTTGCACAACAACTTATGAAAAAATGATGGATTATCTACAACAAATTCAATCTAAAAAAGATACAATAGGTGCAAAAGTAAGTTGTATCGTTGAAAATGTACCTATAGGAATGGGCGAACCTGTGTTTGATAAACTAAATGCCGATTTGGCAAAAGCTATGCTAAGTATTCCTGCCGCTAAAGGAATTGAATTTGGAAGCGGATTTACAGCAGTAAGCATGAAAGGAACAAAACATAACGATATATATAACACTAATTTTCAAACAAAAAACAACTATTCGGGAGGCATACAAGGAGGAATCAGCAACGGTGAAGATATCCGTTTTTCAATAGCTTTCAAACCTATTCCTTCCATTATGCAAGATCAACAAAGTATAGATACAAAAGGAAATAATAAAATATATAAAGCCGGAGGCAGACATGATGTATGCGTAGTACCACGCGTAATACCTATAGTAGAAGCCATGACTGCTTTGGTTTTAGCAGATCATTTATTACGTTTTAACGCTTATAAAAACACCATTGTATGAAAAAAATAGAAGAAATTGAAAACGAAATAATCGAAGAATTTGCATGTTTCGACGAATGGATGGACAAATATAACTATATCATTGAATTAGGAAAATCATTGCCCATTATTAGTGATGAATACAAAACAGAAGCCTATTTAATTTCAGGATGTCAGTCAAACCTTTGGCTACATGCCGAATACAAAGACGGACTTATCTATTTTAAAGCCGATAGCGATGCTATTATTACCAAAGGAATTGTTAATCTTTTAATTCGAGTACTTTCAGGACAATCGCCCGACGATATCATTAAAGCCGAATTAACTTATATAGATACCATCGGTTTAAAAAATCACTTGTCTCCTACCCGCTCTAACGGATTGGCATCTATGATTAAGCAAATGAAATTATATGCTATTGCATTTAAAGATAAAGAAAAAAAATCATGAAACGAACATGCTAAATTAATTTTAATACATGAAAAGCAAAGAAGCTTTAAAAAATGACATTATCAATGTTTTAAAACAAATTTATGATCCTGAAATTCCTATTAGCATTTGGGACCTCGGATTGATATACGATATATCCTTCCAAAATAACAAAGAAGTAACTATCACGATGACATTAACGGCTCCCAATTGTCCGGAAGCCGAAAACTTACCTGCTACAATACAACAGCAAATCAAAAATATCCCCGAAATTGAAAAAGTAACTATCCAACTAACCTTTTCACCTCCTTGGAGCATGAACAAACTTTCTGATGCGGCAAAATTAGAATTGGGTTTTCTATAAACAAAACCCATAAAAACCTAATAATTAAATAATAACAGAAAACATTCCGTTGTTTTTTTCAAGTCTGACATCCTTCGATTATTATGCCTATTTATTTTTCTGAAAATACTAATATCTTTTTTATTTTTCACTTTTTTTTAGTACTTTTGCAAAGTATATTTCATATTTATTTTAATGGGAAATTTTATAGTATCAGCAAGAAAATACCGACCCTCAACATTTAAAACGATAGTGGGGCAAGACTCTATTACAACTACTTTAAAAAATGCTGTAAAGTCTAATCAAGTCGCACAGGCTTTTTTATTTTGTGGTCCTCGTGGAGTCGGCAAAACGACTTGTGCACGTGTTTTAGCTAAAACTATCAACTGCCAAGCACTAACAGAAGAAGGAGAAGCATGCAATCAATGCGAATCGTGTCGTTCGTTTAATCAGTCGGCTTCATTTAATTTTTTCGAACTTGATGCTGCTTCCAATAGCGGCGTAGACGATATGCGCAATTTAGTGGAACAAGTACGCATATTACCGCAAGGAGCTACTTACAAAGTTTACATTATCGACGAGGTGCACATGTTAAGTTCTGCAGCATTCAACGCTTTTTTAAAAACATTAGAAGAACCGCCACCTTATGTAAAATTCATTCTTGCAACTACCGAAAAACATAAAATTATTCCTACCATTTTATCTCGATGTCAAATATTTGATTTTAAAAGAATTACAACCAACGACATTGTACATCACTTAGAATATGTAGCCCATGAAGAAGGAGTAACATTCGAAAAAGCTGCTTTCGAAATCATCGCACAAAAAGCAGATGGAAGTCTTCGTGATGCCCTTTCTATTTTCGATCAAGCCGTCAATTTTTCCAATGGAAATATCTCTTACGATACCATTATTGAAAATCTTAACATCATTGATTTTAAATACTTTTTCAAAATGATTAAAGCCCTCAATGATGGGGATTTGGCTGATGTATTAATTCAGTTTAATGATATTATAAAAAAAGGGTTTGACGGTTTACGCTTCATTGAAAGTATCAGCGAACATATACGTAATCTAATGATTTGTAAATTAGGTGTCAATGATTTATTAGAAACAGGCGATAATATATCCCTGCAATATATAGAACAAGCAAAACAAGTAGAAACTTCCGTCTTATTAGAATATTTAGATATTTTTAATAGATGCAGTACAACTTATAAAAGCTCTAATAATAAGCGATTACATGTAGAATTAGCATTAATGATGTGCGTCAAAAAAAAAATCAAAGCAAGTAATCCCACTAAAGAACTAAAAACAAACAATACTTTTCAAACTACGGAAAACAAACCTTTAAAAACAGAAATACCCCCTTTAACAACAAATGAAAGCAAGACAAGTTTTAAGAGAACTGTAAAACAAGAAGTTACACCTATACAAACTACCAATATTAAGTCTTTGTTAGAAAAAGAAAAACAGCCTACAAACACTGAATCAACCGAAAACAAGGATAACAAAGATACGACCCATGAAATTAATTACGAAGTCAATGAACCTAAAGTTGAAGAAGCTGAGGAAAATTGTGTCTGTATCACTCAAGATCCTATTGAACTAATAACGGAAAACTGGAAAACCTATGTCGAAAATGCAACACCCAATAGCTATGCTGCCAGAATGTTGCTCAACAATCAACCACCTGTAATAAAAGAAGATAAACTCTATTTTGAAGTTGCTAATTCAATTGCTGAAAAAGAAATCAAAAATGTTATGCCTGCACTTTTGCGTATTATAAGTACGGAAACAGACATTAATTTTACTTATAGCATAGCTATTAATTCGGAGATAAAAACTCACACCACAATAATAGACCCCGATGAAAAATTTAAAAAAATGGCAGAAAGCAATAATAACTTATTCACACTGAAGCAGAATTTAAATTTAAATATTTTTTAACATTATAACACATACTATTTATGCATAAAATCAGATTTTTTATAATAACAATCATTAGTTTTATTGTATCCTATTCTTTTTCACAACAACCTATTAATTTAGAAAAAGAATTACCCATAGACCCCAAAGTTAAAATCGGGAAATTAGACAATGGTTTAGTATATTATATCCATAAAAATTCCAAACCTGAAAAACGTGTCGAATTACGTTTAGTTGTTAAAGCCGGCTCTATGCAAGAAACCGACGAACAAGTAGGATTGGCACACTTTGCCGAACACATGGCTTTTAATGGAAGTAAGCATTTTAAAAAGAATGACTTAATCAGTTATATGCAATCGATAGGAATGCGTTTTGGCGGCGACATCAATGCCTATACAAGTTTTGATGAGACAGTGTATATGCTAACAGTTCCAACTGATAATATCAATCAATTGGATACCGGATTTTTGGTTTTACAAGATTGGGCAGCTTACCTATCAATGGAAAGTAAAGAGATTGATGCTGAACGAGGTGTGATTATCGAAGAATGGCGATTAGGAAAAAATGCAGACGAACGCATGAGAAAAGTATGGTTTCCGGTCGTATTTACCAATTCTCTTTACGCTGAAAGATTACCCATAGGTACTTATGAAAATTTAAAATCCTTTAAGCATGAAACGCTTCGCAATTTCTATAAAACATGGTATCGCCCTAATCTACAAGCTATTATTGTCGTAGGAGATATAGATGTTGATTATGCGGAAAAGAAAATTAAAGAACTTTTTACTCATTTAGAAAATCCAGCTGATGCTCCCGAAAAAATCATGCATCCTATTGGCGAAAACAAAAAAGTACTCATAGCAAGAGCTACCGATAAAGAAGCAACACATAGTCAGATTTTGACTATACGTAAACACAAAGGATTTACGCCTAAAACCTTACAAAATTACCGCACTCAACTGATGCACAATCTATACAATATGATGATTAACGAAAGGTTTGATGAAATTCAACAAAATCCAGCCTGTCCCGTTATACAAGCCGGAAATAGTTATAGCAATTTCGTTGGCAAAATAGATGCATACATGGGTTATGCTGTAGCTAAAGAAAATAAAATGAAAGAAGCTCTACTAATGTTGCTTGAAGAAGAGGAAAGAGTTAAACAACATGGCTTTTTAGAAAGCGAATTGGCAAGAGCAAAAGAAGAATTATTAGCAAGAATGGAAAAAGCAGCCAATGAAGCAGAAAAAACACTATCATCATCGTTAGCAAGCACTTACGTCAATAATTTCTTACGAGAATCCCCTATTATGGGAGCTAAATTAAGCTATATTCAAGCTAAAAAATTAATGGAAACGATTAATGTTGCTGAAATAAGTAATTTGGCAAAACAATGGATAACCGACGAGAATTTTGTGATTGTAATTTTAGGTCCTGAGAAAAAAGATTTACACATTCTTACCGAAGCCGAAACCAAAGAAATTCTTGAAAAAGAAGAATATAAAAAAGTAAATCCTTATGTTGATAACTATAAAGAAGAACCATTAATAAATAAAGAATTAACAGGCTCGAAAATAATTGCTTCAAAAAAACTTACAGACATAGCAGCAACAGAATACACATTGGGAAACGGCATTAAATTTATCATTAAACCCACTGATTTTAAAGATGATGAAATATTAATGACAGCTCAAGCACCGGGCGGTTCGTCTTTGTATTCTTTGTACGATTTCCCCTCTACTCTATTTGCAGTTGCTTTAGTCGAACGTTCGGGATTAGGCGAGTTTGATTATGTAGCTTTAAATAAAAAACTAAAAGGAAAAAATATCAGTATTACCCCTTTTATCAATCCTATAGCCAATGGTTTCTACGGCAGCAGTACGCCAAAAGATATCGAAACTATGCTACAGCTATTGTATTTATATTTTGATGCCCCTCGATTTGATGAAACTGCATTTCAAGCTGTTATATCAGAAACTAAAAATCAATTGAAATTCATCACAGGAAATCCCCTATTTGTATTTATTGATACACTTAATAAAACACTCAATCAAAATGATCCGCGTAGCATAGCAATTCCCAGTGAAACTTTTATTAACAATGCCACTTATAAACAAGCATTGGATATTTATAAAGATCGCTTCGGTAATGCTAGTAATTTAATTTTCACCTTTGTTGGGAACATCAAAGAAGATACTATTTTGCCTCTCCTTGAAAAGTATTTAGGTAGTTTGCCGACATCTGACAAAAAAGAAATATTTAAAAATGTGTATTACGGCTTCCCTGACGAAACAAAAGAAGTAAATATTTATGTAGGAATGGATAATAAAAGCTCTGTAGCTATTGCTTTAAACAATGAATATGAATGGAATACTAAAACCAATCTATGTTTGGATATTTTTAAAGAAGTGCTACAAATAAAACTTTATGAAATTATTAGAGAAAAAATGGGAGGAACTTACTCGCCTGCTCTTCAATTTCAGCGCACTAAATATCCTGAAACCACTTATACTTCTCTCGTATATATTAATTGCGATCCTAAAAAAACAAAAAAAATCAGTAAAACAATTTTTGGTATTTATAACAAATTGTTGACAAAAGGTTTTTCCAAAGAAGAACTGCAAAAAGCAAAAGAACAAATAAAAAAATCACTTGAAGTAAATCTCAAAAAGAATACATATTGGAAAAACTACATCTCAGAACAATATTTTAACGGAGATCCTTTAAATGAATACATCTCTTATCAAGAATTCTTAGAAAAATTAACAGTCAAAGATATTCTTAGTGTTATCCAACCTCTCTTCAATACCAAGCACTATGTTGCCGTATATCAATACCCTGAGAAAAAAGAATCGAAAAAGGAAAAAGTAAATAAAGAGGAAAACAATACGGAAGAAGAAGAAGTTGCAACTGATGAAAACATACATCAAAAAGACACAAAAAAGAAGAAAAAATAATAAACCAATCAATGATGAACATAAAAAGAGGGCAAAAACCCTCTTTTTTTTGTCTATTACCTTTACTCTCCTACCCTATTTTCTCTTGATTATCAAATCATTGTTTTTTAGCAAAAATTTATTAATAAATATAGCTTGCTTATTAAAATATTTTATACATTTGCATATTCAAATTTATTTGATTGCATGGAAAAATTTAAAATAAATTATTTCGTTCTTTGATTTTGCAATAAGCTGAAAATAAAACAATAAAATTCTACTATGAAAAGATGAATTTTTTAAAGAAAATAAATAAAAACAATAAAATCATAAAAAAAATGAGAAAATTTATTAAAACTTTTCTATTAACAATGTTCATAGGAGCATTTGCTTTGCCTTTTACGCAAGCACAAACGCAAGTAGTAATAGGTACCGATACTTCTACAACGTATGAAAGTCCAATAAATACGAATTCCAACTATAGTTGGAGTCGTATTTTGTATTTAAGTTCGGAAATCGGTAATACTACACAGTCGGTATTAATTACAAAAATTGCTTTTCAATATGGTTATTCTAGCTGGTACAATATGAGCAATCAAACTTGTTATTTAGAAGCTACTACAGATACATCTTTGTCAGCGGGTTATATAAATCCAACGACAAGTGGGGCAACACAAGTTTGGACAGGAACTTTTAGTCTCGTAAATGGTTGGGTGGAAATTACTTTGTCTACCCCTTTTACTCTTCCTGCCAATGCTAATTTAATGTTGCATTGGCATCATAATATGGGATCCTATCCAGGTTATGACTATCAATTTAAATATACTATAAAAAACAATACAGTAGTATATGCACAAGACAATGGAATTTTTCCTGATGGATTATCGGGAACGATTAGTAATAATCGTCCCAACATACGTATTACATGGAAGCCTTCAGTAAGGACGGCAAGTGTAACGGAAATAATATCTCCTACTTCAAAAATTATTTCATGGGGAACTAACATTCAAGCTTCCGCAAAAATTGCCAATGTAGGAACAGATACCATTACCTCCTGCAGAGTGAACTGGAAAATAAATGATTCATTACAAACACCTTTTACTTATAATCATCTTTTAATAGCAGACTCTACTCCTGTAACGATTAATTTAGGAACCTTTACTCCTGATTCTAATATAGAAAATAACCTGACTGTGTGGATTGATAATGCAAATCCTTTTGATTCCATTCAATCTGATGATACACTTTCCTTTGATTTTCATATTTGTACTTACTCTCTTAATGGCACTTATACAGTAGGTGTTGGTGGTGATTTTGTCGATATAGAAGAAATAGTTGCTGTTTTAGCCAATTGTGGCATTAATGGTCCGGTAGAATTTCAATTTTTAGATGGTACGTATGGAACGATGTCACTCAATAAAATCATAGGAAGCAGTGCTACTAATACGGTTACCATTACTTCTTACAGTAGCGATGCTACTAAAGTAACAATTGGCGATGTGGCTATTCCAGGAAGTACCGCTCTGACTTTAGACTCTGTTTCCAATTTAGTATTTAAAAATATTACTATAGGAACAACAACAGATGTAACGAGTAATGGTGTTGAATTTAGAGGCTATTGTGCCAATATTTTATTCCATTCCTGTGTGATACAAACATATGATTTAGCTACCACTCATACTTATGCGGCAGTTAGGTATAATAACTCTTCACAATCGGTTAACTATTTAAGCAATGTGCAATTTATTAAAAATACAATTATAGGAGGATATTACAATATGTATTTCTATTATCCGGGAGGTAGTTCTAGTAACTTATCTACAAAACAAGCTTCTATTGTTATTGATAGTAATAATTTGAAAGATGCTTACTTTTGTGGGATTTATAATCATTGCTACGCTTATTATCCGAGTATATCTTATAATACCATTACTTCACGTGCAATCTCCGGAAGTTATCATGGAATACGTACCTATTATTGTACTACGATTGATAGTTTACAAGGAAATAAAATATCCATTACTAGTATACACAATATTTGGGGAATATATTTATCTTATTACCAAAACTATAGTTCCTCTTATGGAGCTACCGGTCCTATGTATATTGCCAATAATGAAGTCAGAATAAAATCTACCGGAGCATCAAGTATATATGGATTCTATACTGCAGGCACATCAGACTATTCATCCTTTGATATTTTACATAACTCTTTCTATTTAGAAGGAACTGAAGTACCAATGGCAATCGGCATATACATTGCCCCTTACAGTACATCTCATTCTACCAATGTGTTAAACAATCTTGTTTATATCAACATTCTGGACAAAGGATATATGATTTATTATAACAATATAAACTATGCAGGTACATCTTATGGTAATGTTAATTACAATAATTATTATAAGCCAACTGGAATAATTTACTACGGTAGTTCCTCTTATACCTCTTTGTCTGCATGGCAATCATCAGAATATGGACAAGACGCTAACTCAGTAAATGTAAATCCTCCATTTATAGATCCCAGTAAAGATTTGCAATTATTAACTTATACCGGCTTATCTTGCCCTCGTATTATAGGAGTTAAGAAAGACATTAGAAACAAGATCCGTAGTACAACTACTTATATGGGCTGTTATGAGCCATATACTATAGATTTAGCACTCAAATCATTGCTTAGCCCATTAAATAATGCTAATTTCTGTCAAAATAGTACAATTCCGATAGAAGTAAGTATTACGAATATAGGAAATCTTGATTTAAACATGGGAGCTTCTCCTTTAAGCGTTCATGTAAGAATTACAGGAGTTATTAATTATCAAAAAGACACTATTATTTCCACCGGTACTCTAAGTACATCACAAACAATTAATATTATGATGAATAATGCATTGCCATTGCTAGATACCGGAATATGTTATGTAAGTGCTTACTTCTCTGAAATAGACAGTAATAGTATAAACGACACTGTTTATTCTCAGTTCTATGTACATGCAAACTATAGTCATACTGATACTTTAAGCATTTGTTCTAACGAATTACCTTATACGTATGGAGATAGTACTCTTACAACTACAGGCAATTATGACGTTTATTTCCAAACCATCAATGGTTGTGATAGTGTAATTAACTTAACTTTATATGTTAATCCTACTTATAACAACGATGACACCATTACTATTTGCTCTGATGAATTACCCTATACTTATGGAGATAGTATACTTACAGAAGAAGGAGATTATACGATAGCATTTACTACTGTCAATGGTTGCGATAGTGTGATTAACCTACACTTAAGAGTAGTAGAAATTCCTACAACTCCATCGGCTATTCATGGTAACACTATGATAACCAAATCAGGAAACTACACCTACTATGTAGATCCTGTTACTGATGCCGATTCGTATATATGGACAATATCCAATAACAACTGGACAGGTAGCAGTACTACCGAATCAATAGAACTTACTATTTCAGACGCAGGTACCGGCACTTTGGCAGTGAAAGCAGTCAATATTTGCGGTGAGTCCGGCACGGCTACATTGGATATCTATTCCAATGTTGGCATTGAAGAAAGCGGTAGCACCGCTTGTTATCTTGGTCAAAACATTCCTAACCCGGCAAATACGAGTACTCTCATACCGTTTAGTATTCCTGAAGCCGGTAATGTAAGCTTTGAAGTAGTAAGCATTACAGGTCAAGTATTGTGT
>Ga0209719_1001115_pt1 | contig 34820 bp, 28 predicted proteins | sample AD_JPNAS2_MetaG_FD_184421 | JGI IMG/M metagenome (GOLD analysis project Ga0209719, IMG submission 184421) | Active sludge microbial communities of municipal wastewater-treating anaerobic digesters from Japan - AD_JPNAS2_MetaG (SPAdes) (version 2) | ecosystem: Engineered > Bioreactor > Anaerobic...
TGCCAAATGGCTTCGACAAGAGGATAATCGGCTACGGTCTGCACAAAAATCGCTCCATTGTTATGTCTGGGCGTGGCGGTAACGTCCACCTGCAAGGCAAGAGAACTCCCTTTCTGCAAAAGACGGTTGTGAATGTCCTCAATAGATTTGAACCAGGCCATGCCGGGGTCGTGAATGTGGTGTGCCTCGTCGTTCAGAACCATCAGTTCATCGACATCGCGCACTATCATGCCGAGATCGACCTTGGAATCGGTGGTAGCTCCGCTAGGGCGTTTGCCCAGGAAATAATCCCGAAGGTCCTCGTCATCTGCTGATGGAAGAGTATCGTCTCCGGCATAGACACGGTGTATGTTGGTGAGGAAGATGTTTCCCGAAGGCCTGGTTACCCGTACTTCGTCCTGCTTGTGGAGAGTAAGCTGGAAATCGTCGCGCCAGTTGCGGCCATCGAAACCATTGTCCGGCAGCACTGGATCTTCGAAGAATACGCGAAGCCCCTTGAAATCATGGTAGATCCTGTCAAGTACAATGATGTTGGGCGCAATAACAAGGAAGTTGCGCGACAGGCCCGAGTCGGGTTCATAAAGCTTGTGAAAGAAACTCCATGCAATGACCAATCCCATAACCTTCGTCTTTCCGCTTCCCGTCGCCATCTTGACTACAAAGCGCCGCCAGGTTTCGTCGAACATCCCTGCGGAGACTGCTTCAGAGCTGTCAAAGCGCATCAGGTCGAACTTATCCTTCACACCCGCTACATCATAGAGGTAGATAACGGTTTCCAATGCTTCACGCTGGGCGAAGTAGTATTGGAATTCAGTCATTGTGCCGTCTGACTGCTCAAGGAGATGCGGTGTGTTGAACCACCAGTTGAGAAGGCTCCTGCTTGTATCTGCCGCACCGGCATATCCGGCGTCGCGAAATTCCTTAACTTTTTTCCGAAGTTGGGCGACAAGCGGGGGCATAAGCTTTTCCATACTGCTTTCCCGCAACGCCTCATCTGCCGGGAACCAGCGGAGAGAGGGATCTATTATTTCGTGCGGGGATCGTGGGAAGTCCTTATGCAGGGCCATTATTCGTCCCCCACTTTAAGGAACCTTAACCTTGTGTCAGTAGTAAGAATTCCCATCTGCTGGATGGCAATCTGGTTCAGCTTGCGGAGCCGCTCCGGCTGCGGCGTCTTTTCCTGGATAAAAAGAGCATTCAGGTTTTCCAGGTTGGACAGGCACACGAGTTGGGACGTATTCGCATAATCCCTGATATTGCCCTTATCACCCGGATGACTATCGCGCCATTGTTTGGCGGTCATGCCAAACAATGCCATATTTAAAACATCGGCTTCCGAGGCATAAACCAGGTTTATCTGCTGCGGCGAAAGTTCCGGTGGAATCAGGTTTTCTTTAATGGCATCGGTGTGAATTCGGTAGTTTATCTTGGCAAGATTGCGCCTGATGTCCCATCCAAGTTGTTTGAATTCCTCCTCCTTCAGCCTCTGGAATTCCTTGATAAGGTAGAGCTTGAACTCCACCGATATCCACGAGGCGAACTCAAAAGCGATGTCTTTATAGGCGAAAGTGCCGCCATAGCGGCCTGTTTTGGCGATGATCCCAATTGCCCCTGTTTGGGAGATCCACCGTTTCGGTGTCAGGGAAAAACTGTTCAATCCTGCCTGTTTTCTAATTCCATCGAATTCGATGGAATTAAAATCGGGGTTGTTTAGCTGCTCCCAGATTCCAAGAAATTCTATGGTGTTCCGGTTTCGCATCCAGTTCTGGATAATGTAGTCGCCACGCTCCGCGTCGCGATACCGGGCAATATCCGTCAAAGAAATAAAATCCTCCTCGCGGTGCCGATACAACGATACTTCCCGGCTCAAGACCTCAATCTTCTTCGTTTTACTCATACCCGCACCTCAATGATCGTCATGGTGTCGTTGCCGAAGATATCCACCACTTTCACGGCGATCTTTCTCACTCCAGGCAGGCATTCGCGAGACACGCTCACCAATTCAAGCGAGCGGTCCTTCCTGGTGCGGAAGCTCTGCCACTCGTTTTCAAATATGTAATCCCCGGTCCACTGCTCTTCCCATTCATCGATTTCCGGATTCTTCACGCGGATAATCTCGCGCTTGCTCTCGAAGTTGAAATCCACCGCCCAGTAGTCGATCCAGTCCTTCCAGTTTTTCGTCAGGACTTCGCGGCTCACAATCCCCTGTGCATCCTTGCTCACCTTGACTATCTGTCCCTTTTCCGCAACGATCCTGCTTCCCTTGTTGCTCAGCGTTTCTTCGGCGTGTTTTATTGAATCCTGGGAGTAAAAGACCGAAAAATCGGTAAGTTCAACGGCTACGCTTCCGGGTTGGCCCTTTTTACCTTCCTTAACGATGGGCTTCACTTCGATGGCCGCCACATCGTGAAAGACCACCTGGTTCTTCTCCACTGCGCGCTTGTCGAAGACCTCGGCGGGGATGTATTTGGGCGCGATGTCGATACCCTTGCTCCGCGCCTCGTCGAGCACGTTTGGGAAAAGCCCCATCTCGAACTCGAAGCCAAGAATGTCCACCCTGGTTATCTGCTTCTTGCGGCACTCCAGAATAATCTCCTCGACGAAAAGACGCGTAACGGGCAGGTTCACAGGGCCCACCGACACCAGTCTCCCTGCCCGTTTGCCGTTGAAGCAGGCGAAATTCTCCACCTTCTCCGCCCTGTAGGCCTTCAGGATAAGGTCGACGAAGGCTGATTCCTTTTCCTGTAGTTGCCTGATTTGTTCTCCCTCGCGCAGATTCGGGTTGACTCCAATATAATGCTGCCGCTCGTACTTGCCCAGGTTGAGGATCTCAAACGCTCGGTAATCCTTCCCCTCGGCCTTCAATCCGCGCTGTACGCCGATCATCCTTTTGCGGGTAGTGTGGATGGCGAATTTTCCCAGGTCACTGGCGATCCACTTGCGGCCCAGTTTTTCCGCCACAGCCGCCATCGTGCCGGAACCGCAGAAGAAATCAGCAACCAGGTCTCCCTCTTTAGAAGAAGCTTTGATGATCCGTTCGAGTAGTGCCTCGGGTTTTTGGGTGGGGTAGTTGACTCTTTCAATGGCTTGAGGATTGACTGGAGGTATGTTATCCCACACGGAATCAACAATGTCCCCTTCAACTTCATCTAAATAGATGATTCGAGTACCTCCCGCAGTAGGATTCACGTCGTCGCGAAACCGGCGACCATCCTTGTCGATTTTCCATCGTTTCAGATAGTCAGCGCTATGTGGTTTGAATTGAGTATGCCAGATAAACTTATTTTTTGATTTTCGATACGAAATGATATCGTCATGCTTTTGAGGAAACTTTTTCGCGGTCTTCCTCTTGAATGAAAAATACCTCCAAATGATCTCATTTAAAAAGCTGTCACGGCCAAATACTTCGTCTAACACTTGTCTTAAATGATGATTCATCCGCCAATCGCAGTGCACGTAAATACTTCCATCCTCGGACAGCAGATCGCGCATCAAGACCAGCCGTTCGAAGATCATGGAGATGAAAGAGTCGGCACCCTTGCCCCAGGTGTCGCGGTAGGCTATCTCCTCAAGAATATTTGGCTTTTTCGTGAACGTGTCGCTGCCGATCTCGATATCCATACTGAAATCCGCGCCCACATCGAACGGTGGGTCTATGTAGATCAGCTTCAGGCCACCCTGAGCCTCAATCTCCTCCCGCAGCGGGCCGTTCTTGAGCGAAGACAGAACCAGCTTGTTGTCACCCCAGATCAGTTTGTTTGTCCACCCCTTGAGCTGACGGCCGCGTTCGTCGAAAAGAAATCCTTGGGCCGAGGTATCACCCAGGTTTTCAGCCCTGGGCTCGTCCACCTGCTCTATCGTCTGAAAGGGCAGAACGATGTTGCAGACCTCGTTGGTCTTGCCGTTCCAGACCAGCTCAACCTCCCGTTTCTCGCCAAAGAGCAGAAAACGGTACTTGTCAGGAAGAGGCTTGTCCGCCTCGATAAAGCGAAGAATTTCCTGCTTTTCCTGATCGGTTAATCTGGGCATGGACATTAATCTCCTTTTCTCCGAGGCAGGAAGACTATTTTTGACAATTATTTCTCTTACTATAATATCTCGACACTCCATATTACCGCAGAACCAGTCGCAACTGTTCAGGTTCGGTTATCAAAGGCGGTGCGGCGTAGGGTTCGCCCTCACCGTTCGTCCAGATCCCTGTAGGTAAAGAGATTCAGACGAAGTCCGCCAGTAGGCGGACCATATTTGAGAACGACCAGCCAGCCTTTGACCCATGGTGCAGTCACTTGATCACCAGTAGAGCTACAAGAGCTGTCCAAATCTGGATGCGAAGAGCGCTCTCACTCACCCCTATAAAGGTTTTGACCTTGAGGTTCTGTTTCAGGGTCTTGAAGAAGACCTCAATCTGCCATCGCTCTCTGTCGATGGAACTTATTGTGGTGGATCCACACTTGAGGTGATCAGTGAGAAGGACGATCTCTGTTTTATTCTTGTCGTCCCATACCACGATCCTTCTCAAGGGGAGCGGATACTTCTCCCAGGTTTCAATGCCCGCGAGACGGATGATCTCGTCCTTGAGCACCGAACTGTTTTCAGGAACGCTTCTTCTTTCGGTTATGACGTATGAGGCATTTTTTTCATCCTTGTCACGAAGAGGACCTTTTCTTCGTTCCACTTCCTGAAGAGGTCGAAGTCGATATAGGCCCTGTGTTGGCCCATGGGAAAAGGGATAGGCAGAGAGTTATCGTTGTCGAATCGAAAGAGAGCAGTTTGTTCCTGAACCGGAACTTGGTCTTGTTCATGTTTCCCGGATTGCCCGATGCCCTGAATTTGCCCAAAAGGTCCCGGAAAAGACCCTCAAAGAGTTCACTTGGGCGGTGTTCGTTGGCATACGAGAGAGTCGATTTGTTCGGGTTCCTGTTTACACCCGGATGCACGAGCTTTCCGTTGCAACTTTGTAGACCCTGGCATATCTCACGCAAGGAATCAGCCCTTGCAAGATGACAAAAGAGCATCGAAACAAACTGGATCCAGGAACGAAAGCCCTTTGCGTGACGCTCGGGACCGTGTTTGACAACCAGTTTCTAAAAATCGACACGCGAAACTTGACCAAGTGTTTGACTGAACAGGCTTGCAACCTTTTGTATTGGTTTGCCTCCTCCTCCAAGGGGTTTGTTGTGTTGGCAAACCAATGATATCCCAAGGTCGCGGGAGACACTTTTAATTTCTACAAAAAGCTATTTCGGACAAGTCTGAGCACTACCCTTCTAACTTCACACTTCAAACTTTTCCTCCCCCGGTTTTGCCGCCGATCATCCAGTTCTCCGCCGGGGATTCCTCGATCTTGACGGTGACGGCCTCGATGGGGCAGCCGACCTTCTCGACCACCACGTCGGTGATGGCCTTCGCCAGCTCCGTCTTGAACTCCTGGCTCTTCCCGGACCACAGGTCCACTCTCACTATTGGCATGGTCTCACCTCCCTCGTCGTGTTTCGCCCGCCCGGCCGCGCCCTGTAGAAGGGGCCAGGCCGGGCCTTCAGTACAACTCCGTGCTCAGGTACTTGAGCCCCGAGTCGCAGACCAGGAACACCACGGTCCCGCCCTTTTCCGGCCCTTCCAGAAGCCGGCCGGCAGCGGCGGCGTGGGCGCCGGACGAAAAACCTCCGAAGATACCCTCGAAACGGGCCAGGGCCCGGGCGCCGGAGACGGCCTCGTCGTCGGTCACGGCGATGAAGCCGTCCACCAGCGAGCGGTCGAGCAGGGGCAGTTCCCTGGAATAGCCGCACCCTTGAATTTTGTGGCTGCCGCTGCCTCCGGGGTTCCCGAAGTAGGCCGCCTCGGCGGGTTCGCCCAGGTAGCACCGTATCGCCGGGTTGTGCCCCTTCAGCACGCTGGAGATCCCGGTGAAGGAGCCGCCCGAGCCGGCCATGTCCACGAAGGCGTCCACCCTGCCGCCGGTATCGCGCCAGATCTCCTCGCCGGAAACTCTCTCCCCCATGACGTTGCCCCTCATGGCGAACTGGTCGGCCCTGAAGGCGCCCCGCTCCTTGACCAGCCGGCGGGCCTCCTCGTCGACCAGCTCAAGGTCCCTTCCCGAGACCTGGCCCGGGGCCGAGCCCGGCGCCTGCGGGACCAGCACCACCTCCGCCCCCAGGGCGCGCATCATCCGCGCCCTCTCCATGGAGTTGCCCTCGGACATGACCGCCACGAAGCGGTAACCCTTTATCCCGCAGGCCAGGGCGAGCCCCGTGCCGGTGTTGCCGCTGGTCAGTTCCACGATGGTGTCCCCCGGCTTTATCCAGCCCTTCTCTTCCGCCTCCAGGACCATGTGCAACCCCACCCTGTCCTTCTTGCTGAAGCCCGGGTTCAGGTATTCCAGCTTCGCCAGGATGGTCCCGTCCAGGCCCCAGTGCCGGGTGAGCCTCCCGCAGTTGACGATCCTCGTGTCGCCTATAGCGTCGAGTACGCTATCTAGCACGGCCGCCATCGTCTTCCCCCCGATCGTTCCCTTTTGGGCTATTCTAATACCTGGAGGCGCGAGCGGCACACCGTCCCCCTGTCCGATCGACCCGGCCGGGCGTCGGCGGGAGGCGCCGAGGCGGCGGAAGGCGAGGGAATGATGACGATGCTGAATGAAAGGCAAGAAGCGGTATTCCGGGGATACGACGACGGCCTTATCGAATTTGCCCGCGAACTGGTTCGGGTCCGGAGCTACTCCGGCGAGGAGGAGGGCGTGGCCCGGCTGGTGGAGGCGAAAATGAAGGAGCTGGGCTACGACGAGGTCTTCATCGATGCCGTCGGCAACGTGATGGGCCGCGTCGGCGACGGTCCGAGGAGCGTCCTCTTCGACTCCCACATGGACACCGTGGAGGTCAAGGACGAAGGGGAGTGGTCACTGCCCCCCTTCGGCGCCGAAATAAGGGACGGCCGCCTCTACGGCCGCGGCTCGGTGGACATGAAGTCCTCCCTGGCTGCCTCGGTCTACGCCGCCGCCGCGGCCCGGGACCTGGGTCTTTACGAAGGGCGGACCGTCTTCGTGACCGCCACCGTCAGCGAGGAGTACTGCGACGGGGTGAATCTCAGGATGCTCTTCGCCGAAACGGGGCTGAGGCCCGACCTCGTCGTCATCTGCGAGCCCTCGGACAACCTGGTGACCCTGGGGCACAAGGGCAAGGCCCAACTGCTCCTTCGCACCCACGGCGTGTCGGCCCACGGCTCCGCCCCCGAAAAGGGTGTCAACGCCGTCTACGAGATGGCCGAGATCATCACCCGCGTGGAAAAATTGAACGAGGACCTGGCCTCTTTCGGCCCGCCCCACGGGACGATCGTCCTCTCGGATATATCCTGCGTCAGCGCCTCCCTCAACGCCGTACCCAGCGAGTGCAGCATCTACCTCGACAGGAGGCTGGTCCCCGGTGAGACCGAAGAGGACGTGAAGCGCGAGATGGACGCCCTGACGGTCGGCAAGAGGGCCTCCTGGGAGATAGGCATCCTCCGGAGGAAGAGCTGGACCGGCGTCGAACTGGTCTACACCCCGCTCCACGAGGCCTGGGAGATCGACAGGGGCCACGAACTGGTCAAGGCCTGCGACAGGGCCCACGAAAAACTCTTCGGGCGCAAGCCCGAGAGGTACGGCTTCTGGGACTTCGGGACCAACGCCGTGACCCCCGTGAGCATGGGGATACCCACCATCGGCTTCGGCCCCGGCGATTACAAGCTGGCCCACAGAGTCAACGAGAACTGCGAGGTGGACAGTATCCTGGAGGCCTTCCGTTTCTACGGAACGCTGATCGGGGAGGTATGAACCCGTTTCATCGACGAAGGAGGACGAAACAGTGATAACCTATGAGGATTTCGAAAAGGTCGAGATGCGCGTCGGGAAGGTGATCGACGTCCAGGATTTTCCCAGGGCGAAGAACCCCTCCTACAAGGTCAGGATCGACTTCGGCGGGGAAATAGGCGTTAAAAGCTCGAGCCTCCAGGCCAAAAAGGACTACACCCTCGAGGAAATGATCGGCCGCTACGTGGTCTGCGTGGTCAACTTTCCTCCCAGGAACATCGCGGGGTTCCTGTCGGAGGCGCTCGTCCTGGGCGTCCCAGGCCCGGGGGACAGCGTCAGCCTGCTGGCCGTCGACAGGGCCCCCGTCCCCCTCGGCGGCAGGGTCTTCTAGTCACGGCGGGCTACTGGATACTAGGGGGACAGGGTTCCCCGGGAGGTCAAGGGATGAAAAAGGAAAAGGGCAAGATCTCCGCGATAATGCGCGAACAGGCTCTCGACAAGGGATTGCTCGAAAAGGCCGGGAGGTGCGCCCAGGATTACCTGGACTCCGTCCTCGACCGGCCCGTCTTTCCGGAAGAGAAGGACCTCGAAGGGCTCGTGGAGTTCCGCCATGCCCTGCCGGAGGAACCAGGCGACCCGGGGGAGATCCTGGACAGGCTCCACCGTTTCGGATCGCCCGCGACGGTCGCCCAGGTGGGGGGGCGCTACTTCGGTTTTGTCAACGGGGGGGTTGTCCCCGCCTCGCTGGCGGTGAAATGGCTCGTCGACTCCTGGGACCAGAACGCCGCCCTCTACGCGATGTCCCCGATCGTGTCGGTCCTGGAAGAAGTCTGCGAGGGGTGGCTCGTGGACCTCTTCGGCCTTCCCGAAGGCTCCGCCGCCGGTTTCATCGGGGGCTCCGCCACGGCCAACCTCTGCGGCATCGCGGCCGGCCGCGATCACCTCCTGGCGCAATGCGGCTGGGAGGCCTCATCGAAAGGGCTTTTCGGGGCACCCGAGCTCAAGGTGGTCGTCGGCGACGGGGCGCACGCCACGGTCTTCAAGGCCCTCTCGATCCTCGGGCTCGGCAGGGAGCGCCTCGTTCGGGTCCCCACCGACGGGCAGGGACGCCTAAGGCCCGACGGCCTCCCCGCTTTGGACGAAAGGACGCTGCTGATACTCCAGGCGGGGAACGTCAGCTCCGGGGCCTTCGACCCCTTCGCCGAGATCTGCCCCTGGGCCAGGAAGGCGGGTGCCTGGGTCCATATCGACGGGGCCTTCGGCCTCTGGGCGGCGGCGTCGGCGAGGCTCAGGCACCTCACGGCTGGAATGGAACTGGCCGATTCGTGGTCCGTCGACGCCCACAAGACCCTCAACGCGCCCTACGACTCCGGCATCGTGCTCTGCCGTCGAAGGGAGGCCCTCACCGGGGCCCTCCAGATGTCGGGTTCCTACATCGCCCCGAGCGGCCATCGTGACGGGATGCACTACACCCTCGACATGTCGAGGAGGGCAAGGGCCGTGGAACTCTGGGCCTGCCTGGCGGCGCTGGGCCGGCGGGGGGTGGCCGAACTGGTCGAGGACCTCCACGACAAGGCTGTCCTCTTCGCCCACGCCCTGGCGAGGGAGGGTTTCCATATCCTCAACGAGGTCTGCTTCAACCAAGTGCTGGTCTCCTGCGGCGACCTCCGCCTCACCGAAAGGACCCTCGCCCTGGTCCAGGGGTCGGGGGAATGCTGGTGCGGCAGCGCCCAGTGGGACGGCGAGTTCGTGATGAGGGTCAGCGTCTGCTCCTATCGCACCACGGCCGAGGACATCGAACGGTCGGTGCGGGCCTTCGTCCGTGCCCGGGAGGAAGCCCGCCTCTGACCGGGGCCCCAGGCTGCTGAGGAGCCCCGGTCATCTCCGGCTTCACCCTCGCTTACTCCTTTCGAGCCCTGATCCCGGCGGCGATCGAGTCCCCCGCCGCCGTTGTCGTGGCCTTCCCCCCCAGTTCAATGGGGAGCGCATCCCCGCCCTCGAACAGGTAGTCGAGGACAGCCCTTTCAATGGCTTTGGCCGCTTCAATCTCTCCCAGGTGTTCCAGCATTAGGCCCGCCGAGAGGGCCGCCGCCACGGGGTTGGACCTCCCCGTACCGGCGATGTCCGGGGCCGAACCGTGGACCGGCTCGAACATGGACAGCCCGTCGCCGATATTGGCCCCGGCGGCGGTCCCAAGCCCCCCGGCGAGGCCTGCCAGGAGGTCGCTGACGATGTCGCCGAACATGTTGGGTGTCAGTATCACACCGTAGCGCTCCGGTTCACGGCACAGGTGATAGCAGAGGGCGTCGACGTTGACCACTTCCAGGGCCATGCCCTTCTTCCTTGCCTCATCGCCGGCCACGTCCTCCCAGAAACCGTAGATGATGGGGAGGGCGTTCGATTTCGAAGCCAGCGTCACCCTGTCCTCGCCCCTCTGCCGGGCCTTGTCGCAGGCCCAAGCCGTAGCCCGTCGCACCGCCGGTTCCGTGGCCAGGCCCACCTGGGCGGCGCAGGCAAGGGCTTTGTCGAAAGACAGTCGGAGGTGTCCCTCTCCGCTGTAAAGACCTCTCCTGATGGGAAAGGAGGCTTCCAATGGGGGGCCGTCGCTCTTGCCCCCGATGCCCATGTAGAAGTCCTCGGTGTTCTCCCGCACCACCACGATGTCGAAGTCCTTGAACGGCACGGGCGTACCCACGCCGGGGAGCGACCGGGAGGGCCTGAGGTTGATGTATTGGTCAAAATGGAAGCGCAGGGCCAGCAAAATGCCCCTTTCAAGGATTCCGGGCTTCACTTCCGGCCGGCCTATGGCGCCCAGGAGCAGCGCGTCGCACCGGGCTATCTCCTGTATGGCTTCATCGGGTAATACCTCTCCTGTTTCCACGTAATGAAGCCCACCGAAGGGGAAATCGGCCCACTCCACCTTGAAGCCGAAGGCCCTGCCGGCGGTATCGACGGCTTTTTTAGCCTCCGCCGTGACCTCGGGGCCCACTCCGTCCCCGGCGATGGTGGCGATCCTCAATGATCTCAGGGTCATAAGGTCTTCCTCCTTTCCAGCTCCTCCCTTACGAAGGGGACGAGCCCTCCCGCGGCCACTATCTCTTCGATGAAAGGCGGGAAGGGGGAGAAATGAAAGACCTCTCCGCTGCCGGTCATGGTGATGGTCCCCGAAGAGGTGTCCACTTCGAGGGCGTCGCCCGCCGCTATGGCCTTCGACGCTTCGGGGCACTCAAAAATGGGAAGCCCCACGTTGATGGCGTTGCGGAAAAAGATACGCGCGAAGGAAGCGGCGATGACGCCGCCGCACCCGGCACCTTTCAGGGCCAACGGGGCATGTTCCCGCGACGAGCCGCAGCCGAAATTATCACCGGCGACTATTAAGTCGCCCGGTGCCACTTTTGTGGAGAAGTCGGGGTCCAGTCCCTCCATACAGTGTTCCCCGAGTCTCTTCGGGTCCGACGTGACAAGGTAGCGAGCGGGGATTATCACGTCCGTATCCACGTCATCACCGAAAACCCAGGCCTTCCCAGTGATCGTCCTAGTCATTGGCTAGCACCTCCGAGGGGTCCGCCACACGGCCGGCCACGGCGCTCGCCGCCGCGACGAGGGGGCCCGAGAGCACGACCTCGCTGCCGGCATCCCCCATGCGGCCGACGAAGTTCCTGTTGCTGGTTGACACGCACCGCTCGCCCTTCGCCAGGATCCCCATGTGCCCGCCCAGGCAGGGACCGCAGGTAGGCGTGCAGACCACGGCGCCGGCCTCCACAAAGGTGTCGATAAAACCCAGGCGAAGGGCCTCAGCGAAGATCTCCCTGGAAGCGGGGATCACGATGCAGCGCACCGAGGGATGGACCTCCCTTCCACGCAGGACCCGGGCGGCCTGCTCGAGGTCCGATAAGCGACCGTTGGTGCAGGACCCGATGAACACCTGGTCCACCGGCATGGGGCCCACCTCGCGGGCGGGACGGACGTTGGCCGGAGAGTGGGGGAGCGCCACCAGGGGGGTCATACCCGATACTTCCACCACCACCTCCTTCTCGTAGGGGGCTCCCCTTTCGGGAAAGGCGGGTTCGAAGCTCCTCATTGCACGGGGTGCCACCCAGTCCAGGGCTGTCTTGTCGGGAGCGAAGAGCCCCGCCTTGGCCCCGGTCTCCACGGCCATGTTGGCGATGGTAAAACGGTCATCCATGGGCAGGCGGGCCGTCACCTCCCCGGAGAATTCCAGGGCCTTGTACCTGGCACCCTGGACGCCGATCAAGGAAAGGAGCGCCAGGATGAGGTCTTTACCCCCGATATTTTCGGGTTTTTCGCCCTCGAATCGGACCTTTATCGTGGTAGGCACCCGCAGCCAGGTCTCACCGAGCGCCCAGAGGGCCGCAAGGTCAGTGCTGCCCACTCCCGTGGCGAAGGCGCCGAGGGCCCCGCCGGTGCAGGTGTGGCTGTCGGCTCCCAGGATGATCTCCCCCGGCAGGATGTGCCCCTGTTCCGGCAGGAAAGCATGTTCGATGCCCACCCGGCCCTGCTCCCAGTAGAGCATGCCCTGTCCGAGGGCGAAATCCCGGGCTTCCTTCGCCTGCTCGGCGGCGGCGATGTCCTTGTTGGGGGTGAAATGGTCGGGCAGCACGGCGCAACGCGCCGGGTCGAAGACCTTCTCCGCCCCCATCTCCCTGAAAGAGCGTATCGCCGGCGGCGCCGTTATATCGTTGGCAAAAGCGAGGTCCACCCTTACGCGGCAAAGGGCCCCTTCCTCAGGAGCCTCGTCGGACTTCCTGGACAGGATCGCCTGGGCCAAGGTCATTGCCATCGATGGTCACCCCTTTCGAAGCCGCCACCTGGTGCAGGCGGTTGATAGCGTTGACGTAGGCCTTGATGCTGGCTTCGATCACGTCGGTACTCGCTCCGCGGCCCTGGGCCGATATTTTCCCCAGGGCCAGGGTGATATGGGCCTCGCCGACGGCGTCCGACCGGTGGCTCACGGCCTGCACGCGGTAACTGGTAAGGATCGGTTCGAGCTTGGTAAGCCGCTTGAGGGCCGCGTAGGCGGCATCGACGGGGCCGTTGCCCGTAGCCGCGTCGCTCCATTTTGTTCCGTTCTCCGATAAAGTGATGGCCGCCGTCCCCGAGCCGTGGGCGGCCTGGACGGAGAATTCCTCCAGCGAAAAACGCCTGCAATTGGTATTGGTTAAGAATTCGTCGACGATCATCGCCTCGAGGTCTCCATCGGTGACCATCTCCTTGCGGTCGCAGAGCTGCTTGAAAAGCTGGAAAGCCTGGGTCACCTGGTCATCGGTGAGGTCGAAGCCGAGGTCGGCCACCCGTTTCCGGAACGCGTGCTTTCCCGAATGCTTCCCCAGCACCAGCTTCGTCCCAGCTCCTACATCCTCAGGTCTCATGATCTCGTAGGTGGCCCTGTTACACAGCACACCGTGCTGATGAATGCCGGCTTCATGGGCGAAGGCGTTGGCTCCAACAATGGCCTTGTTGGGAGGGACCGGGAACCCCGTCAGGCTCGACACCAAGTGGCTCAGCCCGCAGAGGCCGGCGGTATCTACCCTGGTCTGGACCTCGAAATGGGATCTCTTCGTCCTCAACCCCATGACTATCTCTTCCATGGAAGCGTTTCCGGCACGTTCCCCTATCCCGTTGACGGTGCATTCCACCTGCCTGACACCCCGCCTCACTGCCTCCAGCGTGTTGGCCACGGCCAACCCGAGGTCGTTGTGGCAGTGACAGGACCAGACGACGCCGTCGCCGACATCGGTCCTTCCGATGATCTCGGCCACGAACCGGGAAAATTCTTCCGGCAGGGAGTATCCCACCGTATCGGGAATGTTGAGGGTTGTGGCACCGCATTCGGCGGCAATACGGAAGACCTCGCAGAGATAATCCAGGTCGGAGCGGCTGGCGTCTTCGGCGGAAAATTCCACGTCGTCGACAAAACTCCTGGCCAGGGATACGGCTCTTCGCACTTCCTCCTTGACCTGTTCCCTGGACATCCGCAGTTTGTGCTCCAGGTGTATGTCGCTGGTGGCGATAAAGGTGTGGATCCGGGGCCTTTCAGCGTCCCTGAGGGCTTCCCGGGCCGCCTCGATATCCCCCGTTCGCGTCCGTGCCAGCCCCGCTATCACGGGACCCTTGATATTCCTGGCTATCTCCTGGACGGCCTGCAGGTCTCCCGGCGAAGCGGCGGGGAAACCCGCCTCGATGACATCGATATTCATCCGGGCAAGGTTGTAGGCTATCTGCAGTTTTTCGGCGGTGTTCAGGTTGATCCCGGCCGATTGCTCCCCGTCTCTCAAGGTGGTGTCGAATACTCGGACATAATCCTCTCCCATTACGATCTCACTCTCCTTCGGCGCTCCGAAGAGCTTGGCCTTTTTCCTGATCATGAGAAGGCCGGTGTTGTTTCACCGGAAAGACCTTGTGGATGTAACGCGATCCTCCCTTCTTTCGTCTCCCCGACGGGAAAAAGAATAAAAAAGGGCCGGGCCCCTTAAAAAAGGGTCCCGGCCCTGGAATGCCGCCAGACGGCACTAGCCCGTCGGCGTCCCGGGAGGGGACCCGGAACCGAGGGTAAGGGCGAGCGCAAGAATGGCGATCATGATCGCATTGCTTCCCTGCGGTGCCGATGCTCTCACGGGCCTCCTCCTTTCCTTTGCCTTATCGGGCGTCTGCTAATTGCTGGGCATTCTATCCTCCCCGGGCGGACCTGTCAAGGCATTGTTGGGGTCAAAGGCATTGTTGGGGTCAGGTCTACACTTTTGACTTTTCCACTTTTGGCAACTTTTTGACGTTTCTAGCCTTAACCCTCCTGCCCACCTCAGCCAGGATCCCTTACCCGGCCTGGGTTCCTTCGGTGTGCCCCTTTCATTCCAGGCTCAATCTCTTATCCTGGAACTCCGTTACTCAACCAAAAGGACTTTGTCAAAAGAGTATGTCAAAAGTGACACCGAACTTGGGATTTAGTCAAAAGTGTAGACCTGACCCCGCTCTTGGTTGTGGATTTTCAATTCCTCTCCGGACTGGTAAGATGATTTTCGATACCTACCGTGGAGGTCGAGCGATGGAACTGGATAAGATCCTGGCGAAAGAGAATTTCCTTTCCTCCGGAAAATCGAAGGATATCTACCTGATCCCCGAGGGGAGATACAAGGGCAAGTACGCCTTCGTCTTCACCGATCGCGCCACGGGCTACCTGGACAAGGACGGTAAGGCCGTCTTCGACCCCGGCTACGACGACGTCGTCGGCGAGATCCCGGGCAAGGGGGCCATAGCCAGTAAATTCGCCGCCTACTTTTTCAGGCTCCTGGCCGGACAGGGGGTGCCGACCCATTTCATCGACACCTTGGCTGAGGACGTCATGGTGGTGGAGCCCGCCGTGCCGATAGGCATGCCCGAGCAGGGGCCGGAATTTCCGGGCTCGGCGCCGCTCCTCAACCTGGAGTGGACCTGGCGCCACAGCGCCATGGGGAGTTTCTGGCGGCGCTACCCCTTCGTCAGGCCCTGCGCCGACCTGCCCGTGGTCGTCGAGGCGTGGACCAAGGGGAAGGTCGACAGGCTGATAACCTTCGGATCGCTGGTGGGCGCCGGCGTGATGACGGCGGAGGAAGTCGCTTTCGTGGAGGACTTCGTAAAGGATATCGCCCGGGTCATCTACGAAGAGTTCGCCGCCCGGGGGCTGCACGTCCTCGACGGGAAGGTCGAACTGGGGCGCCTCAAGGAAGGCGACGGCTCTATAGTGCTGATAGACGAGATATCGCCCGACGTCCTGCGGGTCTGCAACGGGTACCTGGAGGGGGAAAGGGGCTGCCTCCGGGCCGAGGAGTGCATCACCACGTCCCTTTTGGGCGAAGAGCGCAGGATATCAGCCGGGTACCAACTGTCCTCGGCGGAACTGGAAAAAATATTCCTGGAGGAGGAGAGAGCATGATCTCGGTGCGTGAAACGGCCATAGGATGGATAGCCATTGAGGAGAAGGACGGGTGGATCACCCGCCTTGATCTTCCCAATCAGGCAGCCGGCAGGCCTCGGGTCCCCGTGGAGGAGACTCCCCTCCTGAAGGAGGCCTTCCGACAGCTGGATCTTTACCTGGAGGGCAAATTGCAGGTGTTCACTCTCCCCCTCAAGGTCGAGGGGTCGCCCTTCATGGAACGGGCCTGGAAAAAACTGGCCGAGGTGCCCTACGGCCGGACCATCACTTACGGCGACCTCGCCGCCCTCGCGGGGAATCCCAAGGCGGCCAGGGCCGCCGGGATGGCCTGCGCCAGGAACCCCATCGCCATATTCATCCCCTGCCACAGGGTCGTGGGCTCCGGGGGCAGGCTGGTGGGCTTCGGGGGCGGGCTGAACCTGAAATCGTGGCTCCTGGAACACGAAGCCCGTCACTCCGGGCAGAGCGGGGGTCAATGAGGATATTCCGCTACGGCCACGCCGAGATCAGCCATCTGAAAAGCCGGGACAGGAAGCTCGCCGCGGCGATAGACCGGATCGGGATGGTGGAGTGCGAGATCATCCCCGACCTCTTCACGGCCCTAGTCTACAACATCGTGGGGCAGCAGATATCGAGCGCCGCGGCCGACACCGTCTGGGCCCGGATGAAGCAACGCTTCGGGAAGATCACCCCAGAGAGGCTCGACGCCGCAACGCTGGAAGAGGTCCAGCAGTGCGGGCTCTCCTTTCGGAAGGCGGGCTACATAAAGGATTCGAGCCGGGCCGTGGCGGGAGGCGAGGTCGACCTAGAAGCCCTGGGTGACCTCCCCGACTCCGAGGTGATCCGGCGGCTGTCCTCCTTGAGGGGTGTGGGCCGCTGGACGGCCGAGATGCTGCTCATTTTCTCCCTGGAGCGCCCGGACGTGGTGAGCGGTGGCGACCTGGCGATACGGCGCGGCATGATGACCCTCTACGGACGGAAGACGCTGGACGACGACACCTTCCGGCGCTACGCGAGGCGCTATTCCCCCTACGGGTCCACGGCGTCCCTCTACCTCTGGGAGATAGCCCTCGGGCGTTGAAAGGGGGAGTTCCTTTGGTCGGAGAAAGGATCAAGGCGATGGCCGAAAGTTTGCGCGGCGAAGTGACGGAACTGCGCCACCACTTCCATCGGTATCCCGAAACGGCGTGGAAGGAGGTCGAGACCAGCGATAAGGTCGAGGCCCTCTTAAGGGAGTGGGGGTTCGAGAACATCCGTCGCGGCTTCAGGGGAACCCGAAGCGGCGTGGTCGCCGACCTGAACGCCGGCAGGGAAGGTCCCTCCATAGCCCTCCGGGCCGACATGGACGCCCTCGCCATAAAGGAAGAGAACCCCGTGCCCTACGCCTCGGCCCACGAAGGCGTGATGCACGCCTGCGGGCACGACGCTCACATGGCCATACTCCTCGGGGCCGGCAAGGTCCTCGCTTCCATGAGGGAAGAACTGCCCGGCAGGGTCAGGCTCATCTTCCAGCCCTCCGAGGAAGGCGGGTCCACCAGCGGAAATTACCCCGGAGCCGAACACCTGATCCGGGAGGGCGTGCTGGAAGGCATCGACGCCATAGCGGGGCTCCATGTATGGTCGCCCCTCGCGACGGGCCTCGTGGCCGTTCGGCCCGGCCCCATGATGAGCGCCTGCGACAGCTGGACCGCCAGGATACACGGCAAGGGGGGCCACGGGGCGATGCCCCAGGACGCTATAGATCCCACCCTGGCGGCGACGACCTTCGTAAACCTCCTTCAGACCATCGTCAGCCGCGAGGTGGACCCCAAGGAGATCGTGGTCGTGAGCGTGGGCAAGTTCATCGCCGGTTCAGCCTTTAACATCATCCCCGATTCCGTGGAGGTCACCGGTACGGTGAGGACCTTCGACCCCGTCATCCAGGCGAACATGCCCGGCATGATCGGGCGGATCGCCGACGGCGTCTGTTCGGCCCTCCGCTGCCGCGCCGAACTGGATTACACCCGTTTCACGCCCCCCACGATCAACGACGGGGAGCTCACCAGCCGTTTCATCGAGGCGGCGAAAAGGACCGTCGGTGAGGACGGGGTCCAGGCGTCGCCGCTCATCATGGTCTCGGAGGACTTCAGCTATTACCAGGAGAAGATCCCCGGGGTCTTCTTTCTTCTCGGCTGCGGAAACCCATCGAAGAGGACCGATAACCCTCACCATTCTCCCCGTTTCAACGTCGACGACGACGCCCTTCCCACGGGTGTGGAACTCCTTGCGGCTTTCGCTGCCGACTACCTCGCAGCCCGCGGCGGTACCGGGGCATTGAAAGGATAAAACCACCACAAAGGGAGGGTCCCCCATGGCGGACATCAAGGAGAGGGCAAAGGCCCTCAACGGCGAGATCGTACGGTGGAGGCGCCAGGTACACCAGAACCCAGAATTGGGCCTCCATACTTCCATGACGGAGACCTTCGTCGTGGAGCGGCTCAGGGAGATGGGCATCGACGAGATCCGCGCCGGCGTGGGCGGCCACGGCGTGGCGGCCCTCGTCAGGGGTAAAAAGCCCGGCAAGGTGCTGGGGATGAGGGCCGACATGGACGCCCTCCCCGTCAAGGAGGAGACGGGACTGCCCTTCGCCTCCACGGTGGAAGGGCGCATGCACGCCTGCGGCCACGACGCCCACGTGGCCATCCTGCTGGGCACGGCCAAGATCCTGGCCGAGAGCAGGGACGACCTCGCCGGGGCGGTGAAGCTGATCTTCCAGCCCTCCGAGGAGGACTCCGAGGGCGCCCTGGCGATGATCAGGGACGGCGTTCTGGAGGACCCGCCCCTGGATGCCATCATCGGCCTCCACACGGGTAACCTCTGGGGAGGTCTCCGCTCGGGGATGGTGGGCTACCGGCACGGTGCGCTCATGGCGGCCGCCGACTGGTTCACCGTCACCTTCGAGGGCAGGGGCGGCCACGGGGCCACGCCGCATTTGACGGTGGACCCCATCGCCATGGCCTGCCAGGCCTTTTCGGCCATCCAGGCCGTTGTGAGCCGGGAGAAGAGCCCTCTGGCCCCGGCGGTCGTGACGGTGGGCAGGATCGAAGGTGGTTCCGCGCCGAACATCATCGGTTCCACCTGCACCATGGAAGGGACGATCCGGAGCCTGGACCCGGGAACGCGCTCCTTGCTTGCCGAACGGATCAAGGCGGTCTGCGAGGGCGTCGCCCTGGGTATGCGGGGCCGGGCCGATGTCCGGCTGACCCGCGGGGCGCCGGCCCTCATCAACGACCAAGGGGTCACCGACAAACTCAGGGAGGCCGCCGCCGATATCGTGGGGGAGGGTTCCGTCGCGGCTATCGCCGAGCCGACCATGGGGGGCGAGGACATGGCTTTCTTCCTTGAAAAGGTGCCGGGGTCCTTTTTCTTCCTCCCCTCGATCCCCGGAGAAGGGGTGGTCCACCCTCATCACCACTCCAAGTTCGACCTCGATGAAAGCGTGTTTTGGATAGGTTCCGCCGTCATGGCCCATTTCGCCCTGACCTGGCAGTGAGTCGTTCTTATCTGAATATTGAGAATCCGGAATTTTTCTTGACTCCGCTGCCTTTTTAATTTACGATGACTGGAGAACAGGCTAAAGCGGCGTTCCGGCATTTTATGCTCCCTTCATCATAACGAAGATGCAGTGATAGGACATACTCTTGCCAACCAGGACGGGCCGCCCGGCTTCGCGGTCAGGGTTCTGGTTGTATTGCATTACAAGCGCGGCAGGAAGCCAAGATTGCGGAACAGGATAAGCCTTTGAAAAGATGACGAAAGAGAGGAGATGATTTGGGTGGGAAAGAAAAAGTTAGTAGCACTGGTCAGCGTGGTGGCGATAGTCCTCGGCCTTCTGGCCGTCGCCGGGCCTTCGGCGGCCGCCGATAAGGTTTTCAACTGGAAGTTCCAGAGCCACCACACCGCCGGGTCACTCGCGGTCGAGAGGGTGATCAAACCCTTCATCGAAAGGGTGGAGAAGATGTCCGGCGGCAGGTTGAAGATAAGCCTGCACTATGCCGGGGAACTGGTCGATTACGCCGAGGTGGACAAGGCCCTGCAGGATAACATGATCCAGATCTCCAACACCAGCACCCTGTTCTTCCGGGGCTCCATCCCCATGGGCTGGGTCTCGGCGCCCAACATGCCGCCCTTCATCACCAGGACCAACGACGAGTTCAACGAACTCTTCCATCACAGGGGGGTCGACCGGCTGGTGAATGAGGCCCTTGAGGAGAGGGGCATCAAGTACTTTGGCAGCCATAGCGTGGGCAACACCTACTTCTGGAGCAAAAAACCCATCCGGACCCTGGACGACCTGAAGGGGTTCAAAGTGAGGTTCTTCGGCTCCATGTCGGACTTCGTGGAGCACTTCGGGGCCGCCCCGGTAATGCTCCCGCACCCCGAGACCTACATGGCGATAGCCACGGGGACCCTCGACGGCAGCGGTACGGCGTGGTGGCTCTACCGTGACCTCAAACTCTACGAGGTGTGCCCCTACTTCATAGGACCCGCCATGCAGGTACCCCAGGGGATGGAGCTCTGGGCCTCGAAAAAGGCCTGGGACGCCCTTCCTGAGGACATCCAGGCCATGGTTGAGACGGCCGCCCATGTTTTCAACCAGGACTACATGGATGCCGTCACCATGGAGGAGCGGGAGATGTTCAACAAGTCCTTCCCCGAGTGGGGCACGACCTACATCGAATTCAGCGATGCGGACGTGAAGAGGATAATCGATGAATTCTCACTGCCTTACCTGGACAAGGTGGCGGCGGAACAGGGCCCGAAGGATGCCAGGGTTGCCGAAGCCGTCGAGATAATCAAGCAGTTCATGAGGGATTACGGTTACATCGACTGACGCAAGAGACCCTGCTTAAGCACCCCTTTCTCCACCAGGGGAGGGGGGTTCTTTTTTACAGTCCCTCGGAAACCGAGGCTTACGATGGGGTGAAGCGATTGAACATTCTGACCGGTTTCATCACGACCGTTGAGACGGTTAACGACCGGATGGGCAAGTTGGTGGCCTTTTTCGTCTACCCGACGATGCTCGTCCTGGTTTACGAGGTGGTAATGAGGTACGCCTTCGGCAGGCCCACCATCTGGGCTCACGAGACTTCCTGCATGCTCTACGGGGCCCACTTCATCCTGGGGGGGGCCTACGCCCTGCGGCACAATGCCTTCGTCAACGTGGAGGTCTTCTACATAAAATTTCCCAAGCGCGTGAAGGCTATCGTCGACCTTTTCACCTGGACCCTGTTCTACGCCTTCGTGGGAGTAATGCTCTGGAAGAGCCTCCCCTGGGCCTGGGAGAGCCTGAGGGTGAACGAGTTCAGTGACAGCACCTGGGGCCCTCTCCTTTGGCCGATCAAGTGGACCATACCCATCGCCGCCGTCTTCATGCTGCTCCAGGGGATGACGAAGACGATCAAGGACCTGCACCTCGCCCTTACGGGGCGGGAGATCATTGCCGCGGCCGACGCGGAAGCCACGGGCGGGAATTGAGGTGGACCCATGGGTATAGAGATGATCTCCATCCTTCTTTTCGGCGGCATGTTCCTCCTGTTGGCCCTGGGACTTCCCGTAGCTTTCGTCCTGGGCGGCCTGGCCACGGTCTTCACCGCCGTATTCTGGGGCCCCGAGTCGCTCTTTATCATCGTGGCCAGGACCTTTTCCATGATGTCCACCACGACGCTGGTGGCGGCTCCTCTCTTCGTGTTGATGGCGACGGTCCTTGAGCGCTCGGGCGTGGCGGAGGGCCTTTACGAGATGATGTACCGCTGGTCCGGAGGGCTCAGGGGTGGTTTGGCCGTGGGTACCGTTCTGGCCTGCACGCTGATAGCCGCCATGTCGGGGATAGCCTCGACGGGGGTCGTTGTCATGGGCGTCATGGCCCTCCCCGCCATGCTGAAGCGGGGGTATGACAAGAGGCTGGCCACGGGCTGCATCCTGGCCGGCGGCGTCCTGGGGCCTCTCATCCCTCCCAGCATCTCCCTGGTCCTTTACGGCACCATAGCCCAGGTCTCCATAGGCGGCCTCTTCGCCGGCGGCATGGGAGCCGGGATCCTTTGTTCCTTCCTGATAATCGGCTACATATTGTTAAGGTGCTATATCAACCCGGAACTCGGCCCGGCTATCCCCCTCGAGGAGAGGGCCGACTGGAAGGGCAAGGTCGCTTCCCTCAAGGGTGTGATCCTTCCCCTGCTCTTGATCATAGCCGTCCTGGGTTCCATCTACTCGGGGATCGCCACGCCGACCGAGGCCGCTGCCGTGGGGGCCCTGGGCGCCTTCGTATGCAGCGCCATCCACAGGCGGCTGAACTGGGAACTGATAAAAAGCGTGGCTTACACCACCATCCAGGTCCAGGGTTTCATGATGTGGATACTCTTCGCCGCCCAGGGCTTCGCCGCCGTTTACATGGGCCTGGGCGCTTCAAGGATGGTCATCAAGCTGGTGGAGACCTACGAGATCGGGTGGTGGGCGATGCTGATAGGCATACAGGTCGTCTGGTTCCTCCTGGGCTGCGTCATCGACGCCTGGAGCATCCTGATGATAACATTGCCCATCCTGCTCCCCATCCTTCCCCTTTACGGTTTCGACCCCCTGTGGCTGGGCGTGCTCTACGCCGTCAACACCCAGACGGGCTACCTGACCCCGCCCTTCGGGACGATGCTGTTCCTTATAAAGGGGATAGCGCCCAAGGAAGTGACCATGAACGACATCTACCGCTCCATCGTGCCCTTCGTGGCGACCCAGCTGGTCTGCCTGGCCTTGTGCATGATCTTCCCAAAGATCGTCACCTGGCTTCCGAACCTACTTTTCAACTAGCAAAAGGGGCCTGCCTCTCGGCAGGCCCCTTTTCATTGGGGTCAGGTCTACACTTTTGACTTTTTTGCATTTTTGGCAATCTTCAGTCGCTTCTTCCCGTCACTTTTCAAAGGTATCAGACCTTCAGTTTTGACTCTCTGGCCCTCATCGTCTTCTGGGCTCCTTATCCAGCCAGGTTTTTTGCATTTAGTCAAAAGTGTAGACCTGACCCCGCTCCATTAATCGATGTAACCGTAATCCCTCATGAACTGCTTGATGATCTCGATCCCCTTGACGACCCTCGGATCCTTCGGGCCCACTTCGGCGGCTATCTTGTCCAGGTAGGGCAGGGAGAACTCTTTGGTTATCCTGTCGACGTCTCCCTCGCTCCATTGGATGAACTTGGTGCCCCATTTCGGGAAGGATTCGCGGTACATTTCCTGCTCCTCTATCCTGTTCAGGTCGGCGAACTCCTTGGACATGACGATTGCTGCCGTTTCCAATATAGCCTGGATATCGCGGGGCAGCGCGTCCCAAGCCTTCTGGGAGACCAGGAGTTCCATGGCCTGCGGTACCTGCCAGGGTGGGCCGATGTAATAGGGGCAGACTTCATAGTGCTTCAGGTCCCGATACTGCCACCAGCAAGTCCCAGCCCCGTCCAGGGTCCCCGTCGATATGGCCATGTAGACCTCGGGGTGGGGCAGCATGATGGGCGAAGCGCCGAAGTGCTCCATGGTGTCCGACATGGCGCCGAAGAACCTGACCTTGAATCCCTTCAGATCCTCCAGGGAATTGATGGGCTTCTTGCTCCAAAAGTACGTGTCGCCCACGTTATGGCTCCCGAGAAAGTGGATACCCTGCTCCGCCCAGGCCTCACCCATCAGTTTGTCCAGGCCCCGGTGGTGATAAAGTTCGTTGAATTCGGCATCGGAACGGGTGATGAAAGGAGGAAGATTACCCGCCGTGATCCACCCCACCGGGACCGAGCCCCTCCAGAACAGGGCGCCCGTGTTGGCGATCTGGATCATGTTGGCCTGGAGAGCCGGGAACACCTCCGTGTATTCCACCAGTTCCCCGGCGTAGTGCAGGGTGATCTTGAGCCTTCCGCCGGTCATCTCCTCGACCCTTTTGATGAAACGGGGGATGATCGTTTCGCAGGGGAGCGACCCGGCGGTCTGGTGGGCCTGCCACTTCCAGTGAAACACCTCATCGGCGGCCGCCGCCGGTGAAAGGCTGGCTGCTGCGAAAAACCCGAGGATGACAAAAACCATCCCCGTTAAAAGCAAACTTCTTACCTTCACAGAAAACGCCTCCTCGTTGACAAAATGAATGAAAAATCCGGTTTCTTTTTCTAAGAGCTCATCACTCCTCCTTTCTCCATCGATCAGGGCTCACCTTCACTCGAAGAGCAGCCTGGGGAGCCAGGTTATAACCGCGGGGAAGACGATACACAGTGCCAGGCAAACCAGCTGGGTCAGGACGAAGGGAGTGATGGACTGATAGATGTCGGTCATGGTGACTTCCTTTGGCGCTATGCCTTTCATCATGAACAGCATGGCTCCGAAGGGCGGCGTAAGGTAACCGGTCTGCGTATTGACCGCGTAAAGCACGCCCAGCCACACGGGATCGAAACCGTAGATCGGGATGAGGGGCATCAGGATGGGCAGGGTTATCATCAGGATGCTCCAGGCGTCGATGACGCAGCCCAGGAGGAACCAGACGACCTGGATGGATATGAGCATTGTCCACCAGCCGATCTCATAGGTCTCGACCAGCCTTGTCACCAGAGTGGCGGCACCCAGCCCCATATAGACCGAAGCGAAAGCCTGCGCTGAAAACAGTATCCACATAATGAAGCCCTGGACCTTGATGGTCGACTTGGCAACATCGGAAATGAGTTTCCAATCGAGCCTGCGGTGGATGGCGCTGCAGATAAAGGCGCCCAGGGCTCCCACGGCGGCGGCCTCGGTCGGCGTGGCGATACCGCTGTAGATCGAGCCCAGGACAGCCCCAATGAGGAGGAGCGGCAGGATAACTCCCTTGAGGGAGGCTATCTTGGCCTTAAGATCGAATCTTTCCTCGGGTGGGATAGGGGGCCCCAGTTCCGGGTTTATATAGCATCGGATCAGGATGTAGCCGATTATCAGGAAGGAACAGAGGATCCCCGCGCCCATCCCTCCGGCGAAGAGGGCCCCTATAGACACCTTGGCGATGGTGCCGTAAAGGACCAGGGAGATGCTGGGGGGGATGAGGGGACCCAGGACACCGCCCGCCAATATGCAGCCCGTGGCCAGCCTCTTGTCGTAACCTCGCTTGAGCATCGCGGGCAGAGCCATGACGCCCATCATGACCACGCCTGTCGAGGCTATCCCCGACATGGCGGCGATTATCGTGCAGGCCAGGACGGTCCCCACCGCCAGTCCGCCCTTGATGGAACCTATCCATCGGTACATGACCTCGAAGAGGTCCTCGGCGACACCGGAGCGTTCCAGGACGGTAGCCATCAACACGAAGAGAGGAGCCGCCACCAGGGTCGTGGTCTGCATCATGGCGAAGGTCCTGGCCACAACGATGAAAAGGGATTCGGGGCCCCAGAAGACAGCGGTGAATAACGTGGCCAGTCCGCCCAGAACGTAGGCCACCGGGAGTCCCAGGGCCAGCAGGAAGAACATGCCGCCAAAAAGAAGGATCGAAACAAACCCTATGTCCATGGGATCACCTCAGTTTTCGGCCCTGGCCCGGCCTTCGGCCGCCGTGACCAGCTCCCGCCCCGTGAAGGCGAGATGAAGATCCTTGATGGTCTTGGTCATCCCCTGCAGCAGCATCAGGAAGGCCGCCACCGGCACAGTAAGTTTGATCGGCCAGAGAGGAGGCCCCCAGACGCTTTCGGAGTATTCGCCTACCCTGAGGCTCGCATAGGCCCAGGGGATACTCTTCCAAAGCAGGGTCCCCACGAAGGCATAGAACATGGTCCAGGTGAAAAGATCCACGATGGCCTTGACCCTGGGTTTGAAAGACTGGTAAAAGACTTCAACATTTACAAAAGCATCCTTCCCGAGGGCATAGGCGCCCCCCAGGAGGAAATGGGCCCCGTAGAGCATGCAGGATGTTTCATGGGCCCAGATAGTGGGGTGATGGAAGACATAGCGCATCACCACTTCGAAGACCAGGACGAACATTATCGGGTATACAAGGTAACCCATCACCCTGCCCACCCAATCGTTCAGTTTGTTGACGCCATCGATGAAGGAGATCAGGAATTCCAAATGCATCACCTCTTTAAGCACAAAATTCGGGGGAACTTGAGCCTTATGAAATCCACGGGTCAGAGATAATTACTTCAAATATTCGAGAGCCAGGGCGATGTAGAACTTTGTCGAATCGATGACGCTCGATATTTCGACGTACTCGTCGAGTTTATGATTCCTGGTCGAATCTCCGGGCCCGTAAATTACCAGCGGTAGGTCGGGGTTGACTTCCCTGAAGGGGACCGCGTCGGTGCCGTAGGTGACCCCTTTTATGGCGGGCTCCCTGTTGAAAACACCCTTGTAGGATTCAACGGCGCTCTGTATAAAGGGATGGTCGAGTTCGGTGCTTATCGAGGTCAGGTTCAATTCGACCTTTATAGAAATATCGACCGTCTCGTCTTCCTTTTTGACTTCCGCGAGGATCCCCTCGATCTGGGCCAGGAGTTCGGAGTGAGGGTTCCCGGGGATGGTCCTGATATCCACAACGGCTTCGCAGAGATCCGGGATGATATTGGTCAGTTCACCGGCGTGCATTCCGGTCAAGTTCAAGGTCGGCGGGGTGAGCAGTTTGCTTTCGGTGACCATGAATCTGAATTTCTCCTGGAGCCTTTCCGTAAACTTGATCATATTCGCCAGGGCGTTCACGCCCTCCTCGGGCAGGCCCCCATGAGCTCTTTTGCCCTTGGAGATGAACCTGAGCCAGAGGGCACCCTTCTGGGCGATATAAATATCTCCGACGCTTGCCTCGCTGATGGCGAGGGCATCGATATTTTCCGCGCCGCGCTCTTCAACGAAGGCCCTTGCCCCGACCAGGCCCGTCTCTTCACCGGCCGTCCCGAGGAAAGCCAGGGTACCCTTAAGCGGAACGCCTGCTCTTTTCAAAATGCACATGGCCATGATCATGGCGGCATCTCCGGCTTTCATGTCGCTCGTTCCCCGGCCCCACATCAGGTCCCCTTCGATCTCCGCCCCGAAGGGGTCGTGCACCCATCCATCTCCGGCGGGGACGACGTCGAAATGTCCGCTGTAAAGAAGGGTCGGGCCTTGAGAGGGGTCGCCCATTTTCGCGTAAAGGTTGGCCCTGTTCAGTTCTTTGCGGTCAACGTCCATCACCTCCGATGCTATCCCGCATTCCCCGAGCTTTTTGGATGCCAGCAGGGCCGCGTTCTTTTCATTTCCCGGAGGGTTCACACTGTCCACCCTGATCAGTTCCGAGAGGAACTCGATCACCTCTTTTTCATCAAGATACTCCAGGCATTTCTGGTACTCCTCGTTCCGTGTCAAACTCATTTCGAACCCTCCTCTTGATATTGATTACCTGGGTTTCAACTCGCCCCTTTTCCCGGTGGATCCATCTTGAGCAATGGATCAAGGCAGGGATGGTCACCTCCTCTCCCTCGAATGGTTCCCGGTCAACGGGGGTCAATAAATCTAAATTAAAAAGAGGGGTTTTTATTGCCTCTTTGAGAGTATATTGCCCGGGAATATAGCATCGGCCTGGGTGGAGTGTCAATATACACAAAATTAAATGTGGCCGGACAGCAAAAAAGGCCTGCTTTTCAGCAGGCTTTTTCTTCAATGGTGTCAGACCTACACTTTTGACTTTTTGGGGCCTGATCGACTTCAGGACCCCTTATTCAGCAAGTTTTCTCCGTTTAGTCAAAAGTGTAGGTCTGACCCCGCTCTTGAACTGCGTTTAGTCAAAAGTGTAGACCTGACCCCGCCTTAGAACTCTACAAGTTCGACGCGGCGGTTTTTCGCCCTGCCTTCCTCGGTCCTGTTGGTGGCCACCGGGGCCAGCATGCCCACCCCCGCGGGGATCATCCGCGATGGGGGGACCTGGTGCTTTTCCTGAAGGTACTTCACCACCGATTCGGCCCGCCTCCGGGAAAGACCCAGGTTGTACTCCCTGTCGCCGGTGCTGTCGGTGTGTCCCACCACCAGCACCCTCAGCTCGGGCGAAGCCTTCATCAGCTTGGCTATCTCCTCCAGGGCCGGCACGGATTCGGGTTTGATATCGGTCTTGTCGGTGTCGAAGAATATCCCGTAGAGGGCTATTTTCCCCGTCTTCTCGATCCCCTTGGCCATATCCTCGGAGGTCACGACCACCATCTTGGTCTCCATGGGTTTGACCTCGACGATGTCCACCCGGGCGTAGGTCCGGCCCTTTTCCAGCTTCGTTTCGGACCCCCAGAAGTGGTTCTCCAGGGTGCAGACCGTCACGTAGACGTCGCCCTCTGCGGGCCGGGCGAGCCGCGCCGACAAAAATTGCTGCTTCTTGGTCTTCTGGTCGCCGGGAATAGGGTAGTGCCTGTCCCGGCCGTAGAGGGTCTCGGCGAAACTGTCGTAGGGACCCAGTTCCTCCCCGGAGCCCGAAAAGAGTATCTCGTAGCCCCCGGCCTTCAGTTCTCCTTCGTAATTCCGCAGTATCTCCAGCGAACTCCGCCTCTCGGGGATGATATAAAGGAGCCTGGTCACCCTGCCCTCGACCTTCTCGGAGGCGGTGAATTTGTACCGGTCGCCCTCCCTGGTGGTCGCCCCCAGGGGGATTACGGCGCTGTCGTATTCGTTCATAAAGTACTGGACGATGAAGGATCCCTCGTAGCGCTTCAGCAGCGGCGAATCCTTGCTGCCTTCGACGTCGGCGCCGAGGCACAGCGCCGGCGCCAGGGTCAAAAGGACAAAAACGAACAAAAGCCTGAAGGCCCGGATCCTGCTAATGGCGTGCATCGTTAACCCTCCCTGGGCGGTCCATTTTTATTTTTGCCTGGGTGTCTTGTCATCATTATAGATTGGCGCCCCAAAGGCGACAAGGACGTCGCTTCCCCGGGAAAAGTGCCGGCGCCTCCGTCCTGTCAGGCCGACAGGACCCCGGCGGCCAGGAAGGCCACGCAGGCCAGCCCCGCCGCGATCATCGCGAAGGGCAGCTGGCTCAGGGCGTGGCTGATGTTATCGCACCCCGTCGCGGCCGACACCAGGATGGTGCCGTCGGAATAAAAGCAGCAGTGCTGGCCCAAGGTCCCCGCCGCGACGGTGGCCGCCACGGCAAGGACCAGGTCGGCCCCCAGGGCCTGCGCCAGGGGTATCACCAGGGGGAACGCTATGAGGTACAGGCTCCAGCTTATGCCCACCAGGAACGCCACGAGGCCCAGGATCACGAAGATGACCAGGGGGAACAGGGCCGGCGAGAGCAGGGGGGCGGCCTTGCCGATGATGTAAGGTATGAGTCCCAGTTCGGAGTTGACCTGGTTGAAGGTGAAGGCCAGGCAGGTGAACACTATGGGGAACACCATGTTCCCTATCCCCTCCAGGCAGGCCCCGGTGAAACGCGGCACGGTCATGGCGCCCTGGAGGCGATAATAGACGGCGCAAAAGAAAAGGGTGGTAAAGGCCCCCTTGTAAAGGTTGACGCCGAAGGCCATGGTGGCCGCTATCAGCACCAGGAGGGGCAGGACCAGGTTCCGGGCCTTCCCCTCAGGCACATCGCCCCCGCCGCCTGACGGTTTTCTCATGGCGATGAGGTCCGACCCCGGCGGCGCCAGCACGCCGGTGGTCCTGGCCCGCTCCTCGGCCCGCTTCATGGGGCCGAAGACGGGGACGATGCCGGCGACCACCAGGGGGACCATGAAAAAGGCGAACCAGGCGTAGAAGTTGAAGGGTATGGTCTTTATAAAAAGCGCCAGGCCCTCGCCCGCGGGCAGGCCCAGTTGCTTCTCCAGCAGGGCGGCTATGAAGACGGCCCAGGCGGATATCGGCACCAGCGAGGCCACCGGGGCGGCGGAGGAGTTTATCACGTAGGCCGTCATCTCCTTGGGGATCTTGAGGCGGTCCGCCGACGGCGTCATGCAGGTCCCCAGGGTAAGGCTGATCAGGAAGTCGTCGATGAAGATGAAGAGGCTCATGACCCAGGTGGCCAGGAGCACCCCCCGCCGGGTGGAGACCCACGATGAGACCCGGTCGCCGAAGCCCCTGGTGCCCCCTGAACGGTCGAGGACGGCGACGAGGGCGCCCATCGAGGAGCAGAGGAGTATCACGAAACCTATGGTCGGGTCCTGCATCACCCGGCTTATCGCCTCCAGCATCGAGGGGAAGAAGGCCAGGCCGTCGGTGAGGATGAACCCGGCGATGATGGCCGCCAACATCGATTCCAGGGATCGCCTGGTCACGAGGACGGCGGTCAGAAGGACCGTGATCGGCAGCAGGGAGACCCATCCTCCGGGATTCACATCGGCAACCTCCATAGGGGGGGAAGAGTAATTACCACCAAAGGATCATACACCATGCCATCGGTGGCGAGCCTTCATTCACCATAGTACAATAGCATCGCAGGGTAAACACGATTGGGCGTGAGAGACACCGATGGGGACTGATGATCCTTCCGGCGTGACCGTTCTCCATGGGACCCCCGAAATGGCGCCCCTATCCAAGGTCGGCGGTCTGGCCGATGTGACCGGCTCCCTGCCGGGCGCCCTGCGGCGGCTCGGCGTCGATGCCCGGGTGATCACACCGGCGTGGCCCGGCGCCGCTGAAAAGGCCGGGGAACTGGGAGCCCGCCCCCTCTCCGGGCCCGAAGAGGTATGCGTCTCCCTCGGCGGCCGCCGGGTCTGTTCCCACCTCCGGGCCGTTGAAGTGGGAGGCGTGCCCGTGTACCTGCTCGAGGAGCCGGAACTCTTCTCAAACCCCGCCGTCTACCCGGAAAACCTCGATGCCGGAACCGCCCTGCCCTTCGCCTTCCTCTCCCTGGCCGCCGTGGAGTTGGCCCTTTCGTGGGAGTGGAAGCCGAGGGTGCTCCACCTTCACGACTGGACCACCTCCCTGGCCGCGGCGGCGCTCAAATATCACCGCCTTTACGGCGCCGCCCTGGAGAGGCCCCATGCGGTGCTTACCATCCACAACCTCGCCCACCAGGGCGTCCTCCCCCTCTCCGTCCTGGACGACTGGAGTTTCGGCCCCGGCGCCTTCTCCCTGGAGGGCGTCGAGTTCTACGGGAAGGCCAACCTGCTCAAGGGGGGCATAACCTCTTCCGACGCCGTCGTGACCGTCAGCCCCGGTTACTCCCGGGAGATCCTCACCAGCGAATTCGGTGAAGGGCTGGAAGGGGTGCTCCGGTACCGCAGCGGCAAGGTCACGGGGATACTCAACGGTCTGGACACGGAGTCCTGGGACCCCTGGAAGGACCCGGCCCTGCCGGCGAATTACCGTCCCGGCGAGATGAGGGGCAAGAAGGCCTGCCGGAGGGCCCTGTTGAGAGAGTGCGGCTGGGAAGGTTTCCCGGGTCCGGTGATCGTCTCGGTGGGCAGGCTCGTCCGGCAGAAGGGCATGGAACTGGTCCTGGGCGCACTGGACGAACTGGCCGACCTGGGCGCCAGGCTGGTGGTGGTGGGCACCGGCGAGAGAGCCCTGGAAGAAAGGTTCTCCGCCGAGAGCCGCCGAAAGCCGGGAGTCCTCCATTTCCGCGGGGCCTTCGACGACACCTTCGCACGGCTGGCCTACGCCGGGGGTGACCTTTTCGTCATGCCCTCCCTCTTCGAGCCCTGCGGGCTCTCCCAGATGATCGCCATGAGGTACGGCACCGTACCCGTCGCCAGGGCCGTCGGCGGCCTCGCCGACACCATCTCCGACGCCGACGCTTTCCCGGCGGGGACGGGCTTCCTTTTCGAGGATCCCACCCCAGGAGCCTTGGTAGAAGCAGTCAAAAGGGCCTTGCCCCACTTTCGGGAACCCCGGGGCTGGTCCCGGCTCCGGAGCAGGTGCATGGAGAAGGATTTTTCCTGGGCCCCCTCGGCGCGGGCCTACAGTACGCTTTACGCCTCGCTGACCGATCCATCATGACCTTTCTCAAGACTGGAGGGGTTTCGCCATGATCTACGGCAAACACGGCAAGATTCTAGCCCTTGTCCTCGCGGGGGGAAGGGGTGAACGGCTGATGCCTCTTACCAAGTACAGGGCCAAACCGGCCGTGCCCTTCGCGGCCAAGTACCGCATCGTCGATTTCGCCCTGTCCAACCTGATCAACAGCTCCATCTTCTCCATTTACGTCCTGGTCCAGTTCAAGAGCCAGTCGCTGAACGAGCACATCGAGAGGGGCTGGCAGTTCGGCGGGGCCTTGCGGGACAGGGACCTCTTCGTCACCGTGGCTCCGGCCCAGATGTGGAGCGGTGAGCACTGGTACCAGGGTACTTGCGATGCTGTCTTCCAGAACCTGCACCTGGTGACGCTCTACGACGCGGACCACGTCCTCATCTTCGCCGCCGACCATATCTACAAGATGGACGTGGAGCAGATGCTGGACTTTCACATGGCCAAGGGCGCCGATGTGACCGTCGCTGCCAACGTGGTCCCCCGCGCCGAGGCAAGGCAGTTCGGCTGCATCCATACCGACGGCTCGGGCAGGATCGTCGATTTCGTCGAGAAGCCCCAGGATCCCCCCGAGGTCCCGGGGAAGCCGGGTTTCACCTTCGTCTCCATGGGCAACTACATATTCAGCCGGGAAGCTCTGGAAGAGGCCGTCATCGACGACGCCCAGGACGAAAGCAGCAGCCACGACTTCGGCAGGGACATCCTGCCCGGTCTTCACAAGAAGTGCGCCGTCTATGCCTACGACTTTTCCACCAACGTGCTGCCCGGCAAGGACCGCCCCTACTGGAAGGACGTGGGGACCATCAAGGCCTACTGGGACGCCCACATGGACCTGTGCAAGCACGACTCGGCCATGACCCTCTACAACCCCAAGTGGCCGATCCGGACCGTGTCGTTCTCGGACCCTCCGACCTACTCCTACCCCGTGGGGGGGCGGACCTGCTCCATCATAGGCTCCCTCCGCGCCGAGGGGAGCAGGGTCCTGGGCGCCATCGTCCACAGTTCGGTCCTCTCCCGGAACACCCTCATCCATCCCGGGGCCATCATCGAGGAGAGCATCCTCGGGCAGAACGTGGAGGTAGGGGAGAACGCACGTCTGAAGAAGGTCATCGTGGACGCCCACAACAGGATCGCACCCGATAGCGTCATAGGCTTTGACCTGGAGGAGGACAGGAAAAGGTACCATGTCGACGAGGAGTCCGGCGTGGTGGTCATCGGCATGCCCGCCATGCAACTGAGGAAGAGCGTGGAAATACCCTTCGTCCCTCCCCACGACAGGTAGTAACAACGGGGGGGCGGCTCCCGCCGCCCCCCTTCTTACTCGTTCCTGCTCTTGCCCTTCTCACAAAAGGCTCTTCTCTGTGTCCTACCCTACGCTGGCGGTGCGCCAGCTAGGGCACTTCGTCTGCGTCCTCTGTGGTGCAACGCTTTTGCCTTGGCTTCACGCTTTCCGCTTTTCGCTTTTGCCTTGGCCTCACGATTTACAACTCACGATTCACGGCTCTTATGGTTTACGATTCACGACTCACGGCCCTTACGATTCCCGATTCACGATTTACGATTCACGGTTTCTCTAGAACTTCCACTCCAGCCTCAGCCAGCCGCCGTGGGTCGTGCTGTTACTCCCAAAACGGCCTCCGTAGTTCAAGGACAGGTCCATGTTGCCGTACTTGCAAAGCGACAGGCCAAGGTCGGCCACCAGGTAATCCCTGTCAAGGCTCTCGGTGAAGGAGTAGGTCGTGCCGCCCCAGCTCTGCTCGATGGTGATGTCCTCGCCAGAGAGGATGTGGGCCCAGCCGAGACGAAGCTGCGGGATGAAGGTGGAGCCGTCGCCCCGCAAGTATTCGCCCTTGAAGCGTATACCCACCACGCTCTCCACCACGGTGTGGCTGAAGTCGCCGTAGGTGAAGCCGTTATCCTCGGTGTAGCCGCCGCGGTTGATGTAGCCCACGTTCAACCCCACCTCGGGGATGACCTGCCAGTGGGAGCCTTCTCCTATCTCCTTCGCCACGTAGCCGAGCCTCAGGTCGTTGGTCACAGCCCAGCTGTCGAAGCTGGCCCTGGCGTCGCCGCCTACCTGCTTGCGGAAGGTGTCGTGGCTGGCCCGCCGGTAGGTCAGCGTGTCCGAAAGGATCCACTTGTCCCAGCGCTTGCTTATGTAGGCTCCAAAGTGCCAGGTGTCCTGGCTCTCCCAGTCGGCATAGACCATCGGAAGGCCCGTGAAGTCGATGTCCTTTTCGGTGTAGCCGATGTAGAGGCCCCAGAGGATGCTGTCGTTCTGCTTCTTGTCAAAGCCCAGGCTTATGCCCTTCTGGGTCGAGTCGAACCCGGCCGAGGTCGAGCTGGAGGGGTCGCGCCTGGTCTGGCCCGCCAGCACCTGGGCGTGGATCTTCTTCTCGCCGACTTCCAGCTGCTTCATGCAGTCGGCCACGTCGTTGAGGTGGTTGGCCATGGCGTAGCGCAGCAGCGACCAGTCGTCGATGGCGGCCACCATGCCAAGGGCCGCGTGGGAGAAGCTGTAGCCGAGGAAGCTCGTATAGACGTAACTGCCCCCGGTGATCCACTGCGGGTCGTAGGGGACGAAGTAGGAGCTGTTGACGAAATGGGTTTCAAAGTCCCAGTCTTTGTTCTCGGCCCTGATGTACCTGTAGTGCCCCGGCAAAGTGGCCGTGGACATGTCGATGTAGACCGATCCCTTGATATGCTGGACATCCTCGACCCAGAGCGGCACCGCGCCCGGATCCGTGACGGAAGCCGGGTTGGCGTAGAGGTAGAGGCCGCCGCCGCTCCACTGGTCATAAGTGCCCGTCGTGAACTGGGTTCCGGCCTCGATGGCCAGGGTCCCCTGGGCGGTCAGTGTCTTGCCCACCACCGAAGAGCCGTCCTCGACGAGGAGCGTCCCGCCGCCGGCCTTGAAGAGCCTGCCGAAGTTGTCCACCTGGGCGGCCAGGTCGTCGTTCATCCAGACAACCAGGTTTGAGTCCCCGTCCAGGTCCTCGAGGGTGTGGGAACCCTCCAGTTTCGTGCCGTCCAGGAGCACGGTGAGACTGTGGTCGGAGGCCGACAGGGCGTTCCCCTGGGCGCTGTCCAGAACCCCGGCGTTGATGAGCGTGCTGTTGTTAAGTTTTACGGCATCGGCTTCAACACCTTTGGTGGCGATCGCCCCGGTGTTTACGGCCAGGGCTTT
>Ga0209719_1001119_pt1 | contig 34707 bp, 30 predicted proteins | sample AD_JPNAS2_MetaG_FD_184421 | JGI IMG/M metagenome (GOLD analysis project Ga0209719, IMG submission 184421) | Active sludge microbial communities of municipal wastewater-treating anaerobic digesters from Japan - AD_JPNAS2_MetaG (SPAdes) (version 2) | ecosystem: Engineered > Bioreactor > Anaerobic...
GGACTCTCTGCCGTTACCAATCATCGAGTACCTAAGCAATCTTCTCTGAATTAATTGTATTTAAATCATTCTATTCTTTCATCCATTCATGGGAGGAGGAGGCGCTGTTGCCGGATATCTCCCCTGGTGTGACCCGGATCGGAATGCAGGCCCGGTCAACGGCGGATAGCCTCCCGCGCGGGCTTGCCGTGGCAGTCGTCCTCAAGCGAGGGATGCCTGCGGCGGGAGCGATACCCGCCGGCACGCCCTCTCCCCGCACCTTGAGCCGATACGCCTTCTTGCAGGTTCGTTTACGGCCGGCCGTTTGTCGTGCCCGTCCTTGGGCCGTTCATCGACCGATGCGCATAACTTGCGGGAGGGTATAATGCACTGCAGGGGCATACGCGCGGACTGACGGCAGAGCCCTGTCGGAGGAGAGGGAATGGAGCTGCATATCGCGAGAGACTTCGGAAACGGCGATATCGAGATGATTGAGGTATCGCCCGCAGTCCTGGAGATTGAAGTTGAGCCCCGTAGAGCTGATGAGGCTGACTGGATACTCATGATGCACTCGGTCCCCGGGAGGTTTGTCTACGTCGCAGGACTGTATCCTGGCCAGTTCTCCATCGAGATAGGCGAGAGCAGCGACCTTGATCGCGTCGGCGAGGCGCTCCTCGCAATTGCGGAGCTCCCGGGCGGCACCCCGCCTTCTTACGCCGTCAGGGCCCTCATCGCGGACCTTTACCGGCGGCGGGAAGACGCGATCCTGAAGAAAGAGACCGATACCATCGATGATGAGATCGCCCTGGAGCTCTACGGCGACGAAGACTGGTGATTGCGGGGCGATGTTGCCGCGCAGCCGGGTGCCCTCGCCGATGAATAATCCGTATCGAAAAACAAAACGCCCCGGCCGGGATTTGAACCAGGAACGTTCCAAATCCTTATTACGGGTGAGCGCGCATAGATGACCATGCCACAGCCAAACAAACCCTTCTACCGCGGTCAGATCAAGTATGGGCACCAGGCGTCCCTTGAGTCGGGATTGAGGGACGGAACCATAACTCCCCGCGATAAAGAACTCATCCTCGAATACCTCGGGGAGCGGACGGTAACCAAGGACCTCTCAATTTCGCGGGTCAACAAAATTACAACTCATCTGGTCGGGTGGAGGCGGTTCCTCCCGGTACAGTACTCCGATGCCTCGATTGCTGATATCTACGCCGCCGTAACCGCTCTCAAGAATGGTACGAGTACCAGGGGGAAACCCTTCTCACAGAACACAATTCACGACTATATCAGGATATTGAAACCGTTTCTCCGCTGGATGAGCGAGGAAGGATATAACGAGCTCAATCTAACCAAAATCAAGCGGATCCAAGCGCCACCAGTGGACCAGGATACAAAAAGCCCGGAAGACCTCATAACCCCGAAAGAGATCGAGCAGCTCCTCGAAGCCTCCAAAGATCTCCGGAACCGGGCAATCATCGGTGTCATTTATGAGTCTGGATGTAGAATCGGAGAACTTGGACGGCTCCGATGGAAGGATGTAACTATCGACAAGTATGGCGCCAAGGTTTACTTAACCGACAACAAGACCAAAAAGCGCCGGTACTCACGGTTGACATTCGCAGCCCCCTACCTCGCTGCCTGGAGGGTCGAATACCCGGGATCCCCCACGGGGGAAAACCTTGTATTCATCTCTCAACAGCGAAATCCGTTAGAATATACTGCCTTTCTCCGCGTGCTCCAGCGGACTGCGAAAGCCGCCGGAATTAAAAAGAGAATCTATCCTCACCTCCTCCGAACGTCTCGGATCACCCATATGGTGTCGCAAAACTATCAGGAGAGTGTTATTAAGCAGAGTATGTGGGGGAACCTGAGAACGGATATGTTCGAGACCTACGTTAAGTTGGGGGAGGACGATATCGACGCCGAATACCTATCCAAGGCGGGGATTGTCCTGAAGGGGGACGTTGTTGACGAGATTAAGCCCCGGCCGTGCCCCAACTGCCATACTGTGAACGCTCCGACCTTTGAACATTGTTATAAATGCGGGTGGGCTCTTTCTCCTGAGGCGATCGCCCGAACCAGCGAGCTCAAGGAGCAGATCGAGGGGACGGACGCCTACCTGATGCTGGAAGCAATGCGCGATCAGCCGGAACTTTTCGATACTCTCCTCAAAAACTTTGACCAGCTACTCATAGAGCGGCTGAAAATGATGGGGCTTGGAACGGCAGGGGCCGGGCAATAGGGGGTCACAGCCTTGCGAGCGCCTCAAAGACCCCCTGTGCTCGCGGAGGAACCTCTCTAGGGCCCTCTGCATCTCTGGGGGAGATTGTGGGTTTCATCCTCCCTCCTCTTCTTCTTATCGTTCATCTCACTCATTGATTGCCTCCAAACAGCCCTCGGAAGAAGTATACCACGTACTGGAGCACATCCGCAGGTTCATCTGATTGTGCGCTTGCCCGCGTTAAAGTTGCTGCTGGAGATGGGCTTGGAGTCTCGTGTATTACGGGCTCTGTCCGAACCGGCCGTGGAGGGGGTGTCTCCTCGGTCAGTATCCAAAATACCTCCTGGGTTGAGCGGCCGGAGGTCTTGCACAACTCCACAGTCTCTGCCCTATCCAGATACCCTTCCAGCCGGAGCGTAACTGTATGCGGTCCCACGGGTGCTGTGATCGTGCAGGGGGTCGTCCCGTTAAGCCGGTCAGCGATGTATACGGACGCCCCTGCTGGATGTGACGTCACCTTAAGACTTGCCAGATCGACTGGTGCAACGTAGTTTGGATCCTTATCCAATGTGATCGAGATGTGGGACGAATCCCCACTATCCACCCGGATCTGCTCATTTTTTGAAAGATACCCGGGTGCTGTCACTTGGATCGTGTGGATCCCGGGCCGTAGGTTGTGTGTTTTCTCCGTGGTGTAACTTCCATCGATTGTCACCCTTGCCGTACTTGGTGATACCATTATGGTTAATGTCCCTGAGGGGGGCGGAGTTGGCTTTGGTGGCGGGGTTGGACCTATGGTCGAAGCCTTTTGAGGTACTGGAACATATACCACTTTAGGTTCTTTGGCTTGAGGATACCCGGGGGGCAGGCCATATGGTGAGACGGCTATTGCAGGAGATACGACATAGAATACGAGTATGACCACTACCAGAAAGCGAAAACATTTCATCATACTTAAATATCCCTTCACATTACTCCGGCAGTATGACCCTAATGGTTTAAATCCCTTCTCTCTAGTATCCCTTTCCTCACTCATCCCCCCATCCGCTGGTATATTGTTTAATTTCCTGCCGGGCCTCCGGGGGCCACCCGAGTCCCGCGTAGTGTTTCAGCATCGTCCTGATGTCATGGCCGAGCGATAAGCTAACCAAGCCCTCTCTATGAGAATGGGTCGCAATCAACCACGAAGCCCACGTCTTTCTGCTCATCTTCGGAGCGATCCCTTCAAGACTCGCGAGCCGCCCCTCACCCTTGGCCTTGCTTGCCGCCCTGATCAGGGTTTCGGTCCATGCCTGACGGCTAATCGGCCGCAAGTCGTCGGGGTTCTGCCGCCTGTAGGAGAGGAGGGTCTCAACGGCCTGAACTCCAGCATTTGAGAGGAGCACTGTCCTTTCCGCCTGTTTTGCTCGCCGTTTCAACATACTTCCCTTCGGGAGGTCTATGGCTCGTCGAGACGGCTTGTACCATTCTGGGGACTCTAGGAACCTCTCGAACTCTACCCCTCTCATCCCCGTGAAGAGCAGCCCGTCGAGACGAAGTTGGTCTCTGAACGAGAGGTGCGAGCGGATCGCCCGGTACTCTGAGGGGTAGAGGACCCTAGTGCTCTGCTTGATAAGCGGCTCTGGTGGCATTGGATAATGGTCGAGAGGGATCCAAATAAACAATGTCTACGTTGTCGTCCTATCATAGAATGACAGGTGTGTGCCGTGAAAGAAGCTTGATGTGAGGAGATCCTGGCCGGTCCCTCACATCTGGATAGAGAATCCCTGTCGGAGTGTGCAACACGACAGGCGAGTCAACAAAAAGTTGGGTGTGCAAAAAATACGGAGATGAAGACATGAAAGCGGGGCAAGTTCTCCAGAAAAACATCGTATTCAAGGAATTGATATTTGTGCTTTTTTCAGCCATTTTCTATTCTCTCTTGCTTTCATATTTACGATTTAAAGCAGGCAATTTTTGGGACCATGAAACCCCTAACCCTCCATGAGATCGGCCGTAACAGCGAAGATGTGTGGGTGTGTATTAGGGGCTCGCCTTTCACCCCCAAGCGAACACTCTGGCGCAGTTTATAGTGAGTGAGGCCCACGCAGAGAACCTGGGGCCGCACGAGGTCGAACACCGCGACCCAGAGTGCTCTGTGGCCTACCGCCAGGCTGGAGATGAAGAACCAGATCACGTCGCCGGGGGTGCTGGTCAGGACTCCCGGGCCCTGCAACACAAGGAGAGAAGGGCCAGAAACACCTCGAGCGCGACCAAGAGGAGGACCGTCGTGAGCAGGGCGAGGGCCCCGACCCGTGCCGCGTGTCTGCAGAGGTTGCCGAAGAGGTGTTGATCAGACTGATATGGTGCTCCTCGTTTGAGTTCAAGGTCCATGGGTATACATACTCGGGCCTTCATCCATCCCCTGCTTGACCTCGTACACCATGATGAGGGGTGCTGCCATAGGTCGTCGGCTGCTCCTATCAAATCTAGATCTCCCCGACCTCTATCCCGTTCTTGGTATCCATTCAACCGGGACGTATCGGTCTGGTCACAGCGCTCACATCCCACAATAGGCAATTTGCGGGGTTTGGTTGTCCTCATTTGTGGGGAAATTTGCTGCCCAAGAATAGCCTATAGGATGGGCCCAATGTCTAAAGTAAGGGTCCAGGCCAATCCCCCCTACGTTACGCTATAGGGTGACCCCTACGTCTATACACATGAGGGCTTTATGCGTGTAAGTTGGGACGCAGAGGTAGTCCGTACGGAAGGCCATGCTGCTAAAATCAACGGTCACAGCAACTTTGCAGGGAACTGGGGCGCGGTTACCTTTTAGCACCTCACGTGCATAGGGGCGTGGGTATGATGTGAGCGATGCCAAAGAACGCGCGCGTCATCATGAGGTGCGCATGCGCATCTCTGTCTCCCAAATTTGCTGCTATAATACGCGCGTACGTGTGGGCGGGAGGGGTTATGTTCCTTAAAAAATCGATGCTTGAAATTCTACAACAGGAGTTCCGATAGATCCTTTATTTTCACCTCAAGGTCGTCTTGGTAGTGTATTGTGAATACAGTATATCCCATTAAATCGAGTCTCTCTCTCTTCAACTCATCATCTCTCCTCTGTGATTCGTTGTCATGATCAGGACCATCAACAAATATCACAACTGAGTGTCCATTCTTCTGATAGGTAAAATCAGGGCGGGCAACCAACTCATCTCCCTCTGCTATGATCTTCTGCCCGCTGTCCGGCAGGGGAAGACCCGCTTGGTAGATGCTCTCAAGGACCTTCCGCTCTAATGAGGACTCACATGTGTCAAGTAGATCCTCAAGGGTTTTTTTAGCTGAGGGAGATGGATCTGGGACAATCTGAATCCCTGTCGTGAGGAGATCCCGGAGGAGAGGAAGCACAAGTTTTCGGTCAAGGACATCGTGGTCGAACTGGTTGTAGTAATTGCACAGGCACTCATAGCATGCACGGTCACATTTTTTCTCATCATACTCATGGAGGATGGTTAGTGCCTGCTTGATTACTTCATGGAATGTGGATTGATCCACAATCGATTCCAGAATCCCGGCGCCACCTTCTGAGGTTTCATAGAGGACAATGCTTGACTTCTTCTTGTTACCAGGATCTGGCATCAGGAAGTACCGGACCTCATCGACATCGACGTTCATGCTGATCTGCACACCCTCGATGATTGCCTGGGCCAGTGTCGTAAAGAAAGAGGCATACAGATCTTCATCGAGCGGATTGCCCTCTCCATCGAGCAGGATGGGCACATCGATCTTGACTACGTCGTGCCGGGTGTTGGTATAGAGGACAATATTCCTGATAATGTTCTCCTCAGTCCCGTTCCTCCAACATCGCTTCACCTCATTGTTTGAGTCCAGATGATCCTTCACCCCATCCTTTCCGAAGATCCAGCGGTTGCATGCCGTGCAGAGCGTGAAGCCCGAGAGAGGTTCATCCTTGTCGGATGGTATTGGGCCGTGGTTGATGCTGACAATTTTTCCGGAGTGATCGTAGGAGATGGCAAGCAGCGGGTCATCGAGGTTTCCGGCCACATAAAATTGCCTGGTGCCCGACGGGGCATAATGGCGGGTGACCTTATAGCCAAGGCGCTGCCGCTCCTCCTCGTCGCTGGTGATCGTTGACCTGGACTCCGCCAGCTGGTCAGGCATCTCGATTGAGTGGTGAATAACTGCCGCACTCTCCAGAGACACGCCACAGTTCCTGCAGGCACCCCCGGTCATGGAGATCTCCTTCTCATCCAGGTAGACAGCCTCACAGTAGGGGCAGATGAGGACGGTGCTCATTGCGGGCTGATTGTTCTCGGTTCTGAGCCGGGGAGTTCTGACCGAGTACCGGTTGCCACTGAAGTATACGCTATTGCCCGGGGCATACTCTACAAGCGCGATATTGCGATCCCGCTTCAACTCCGCTTCTTCTGACCCAAAGACCCCTTTGTAGTTGATGGCAAGCGACGTAACCTGCGTGGGGAAGCCATAGTTGGGGAGGAACCCCTGGGAGCCGAGATACCGATAGGTCGTAAAGTCCCCGCCCCCATTCCGCATATCGTTCAGTTTCTTCTCGATTGAGTCACGTCTCCGTTTGTAAACGCTTCTCTGCCGCTCAGAGAGCCGGGCTCTCTGCAAGAAGATGTTGATCTCCTCGAGTTCTTTGAGAAGTGCTGAATACTCACTCCTGAAGAGGTTGAATGCACCATCAAATGAGGAAACGAATGAGTCAACGGTCTGTTTGATGAAGGTGCCATCAAGCCACCCAAGGGATTGCTTCTCCTCGGCCAGTACCTCATTGATGGCGCTCAGGATCTGCAGCCGGTTCTCTCCGAGCATCTCACTGAGGCGGGTTCTGTTAAGTCCTCCCTCTTCACTTGGAGTGCTTTCTGTGAACATCGGGAGGTTTTCCATCTCGAAGTCGAGTATCCCCTCAATCTTCTGCGGGATCTTAAGGGTGATGATCTCGAGGATGAGGGCATGGATGTGCGCACGGATAAGCATCCGGTTATCCATCAGGAACCGGGGAGAGGCGATCTTTCCCGAGATCATCTTTGCTGGATATCGGTAGAAGTACTGGTCATGGGGACCACGACGTGATCCGACACCGCAGAATGTGAGGATCATTGAGGCCTGCGACTTCCGTCCTGCACGCCCAGCACGTTGTGCGTAGTTGGAGGGCGATGGAGGGACATTTCTCAAATAGACAGCCGAGAGGGTTCCGATATCGATACCCAGTTCCATCGTAGGGGTGCATACGATTACGTTGAGGTTATCCTGTGAGTCCCTGAACCGTGTCTCAAGCAGTTTCCTGGTCTCGCCGTCGATCTGCCCGCTGTGCTCCTCGGCATGGAGCTGGACTGCTTCCCGGAACGACCGGGTATACTCCTGCCTGAAGTAGTTGTTGGAGAGGTCGAGCGTAATCAGGTCTGTGCAGTTTGAGTTGATACAGAGGTTGAGTTCATGGAAGTGGTTCACCTGGCCACATTTCCTGCAGACCTGCACCTCTCCGGGAGGGGCAAGCGAGAGTTCGATGATCTCCGGATCGATCATGGAGAGTTTTCCAACCCGGGAAATGTGCTCCCGCTTCAGTCCCCCCTCATCTGCAAGCACTGCTTCAACACATTCGACTATCTGTTGCGCCTCTTCCGTGGTCTCTGTTCCCAGCGATTTCTTCGTCCAGCGAACAAGTGACCCGCTCGAGTGGGTAAGACGGTATACCGTAGCCAGATGTGTTTCTCTCCGTGCGTCGTCACTATACCCCGTTGGGCGCGTGGAGAGCATTTCGTTGTGGAATATAATGTCAGGGTTCAGGTACCGCTCTATCCTCTCAGCGAAGTCAAAGGGACGCATAAAGAAGTCAGAGGAGATGGCAAGGTTATGCCGCATCATGTCCAGGTATCCCTTCAGGTAATCCTCCCGCTTGTCGGGGCTTGCCTGTGAGAGGTGAGGGACATCTTTCCAGAGGGCATCGGTTTCGGCAAGGGCATCAAGCCCGGTGTAGGTGACCTTCAGCAGGCCGACATCCTCAAGGTTCGGCTGGTTTTTCTGGCGCGTTGAACCCATCTCAAGGATTGCGTTCATCAGGAGGTATTTCCTGTACACCGGTTCTGCCTGTGAAGCCCTTCGCATCCTGCCCCGGCCGGGATCTTTCTCGTATTCGGGAAGAGCACCATCTGCACGATGCGCGGTTAATACGTCAAAGATCGTGTCCCCCACATCGGCGAGGGGGATGGGACTCTCTGCCTGAGCCAGAGCACGATAAAGGCCCCGCCTGAAGTGGATCCTTTTCTGGATGTTGTTCATGTGGGCTGCCTGTAGAGCGGTGTCCTGCCGGTTGTCAGAGAACGCTATAACCTTCTGCTCGTCCTGGGGAAGGGTGGTGAGCATATTCGAAACCAGGATATCAGTGGCAGTGGATCTCCCCACGGTGCCGAACGAGAAGAGTTTGTTGAACTCTCTCCGGGTTCTCAGGTCATACGATACGCCGCATCCGTTGCTCGGACAGAACCGGAATGGCATCTCAAGAAGGGTGACGCGGATCTTCTCCGGGCAGAGACATATCTCTCCTTCCTCTCCGTCAACGAGCAGCCTGTTGCACTCGGGGCAGTAGGTGCCGGTTCGCGGAGCAGCGAGGTTACGGTACCTCTCCTTGATTGCTCCAGAATCGGTGCACCACCATTCTGGCGGGGATGCCTTATCCTCAAGGAACTCACCAAGATGAAGGTAGAGAGCCTCTCCTTCCTGCGCGGGAGCATCCAGATCACGTGGCCTGACCGTTCCGTCGGGCAGGAGCTCGACGCTGTAGTACTCCTGGCCACATGCACGGCAGAAGACCATGGGGAAGGTGATCCGGATATGTCCCCGCTCTGCGCACTTCGGGCAGGTGACTTCGCCGGCATCGTGGAGGTGAGGGCCGTCACGGGAGAGGCAACTCTTGATCTCCCTGCCCTGCGAGAAATACATGTGCATCTTGGGGATGAACCGCTTCTGGAGGATGTCTCCGACGGGGACTTCGCTGAGCATACCTGCAATGAACGCAGCCTCGATCTCCCGGGCAGCCTCTTCGTATGTGGCGTCTTCCCTGACGGTCGCGCGGTATGTGCGGATCAGGTCGGGGATACTCTTTGGCTCTTCGGCGAGCTGGTCCTCGATGAACTGGATGGTCTTCTGCGAGCCGAGGGTCTCTCCGAGATAAGCGGGAGAGGGATCCTGGATCCCGAGCGGTTCCCCGGTGAGCTGCTCGGTGAGTTCTTTCAGATAATCTCTGCCAGGTTCCTTCACCCGGAGCAGACCGTCGCCGACGAGAACCCTGTCGGGAAGCTTGCTGTCCGTGCCGCGGGGCGGGCGGAGGAACGTTTCCTGGATGACTGAGGTGCTATCAAATGGTTCCCCGAAGAGTTTTGCGGCAAATCTTGCGATGGCTTCTCCTGCCTCTTCATCCTCTCCCTCACGCACCGTCGCACTGGTCCCGATGCACCGGAGCGTGCCGGTGGTTCCGGTGTGTTGCTTCAGCCTCCGGATGAGGTATGCGGTATCGGCCCCCTTCTTCCCGGTGTAGGTGTGGATCTCGTCGAGGACGAGGTATTTGAGGATGCCCAGGTTCTCCGGCGGGAACAGGATCTTGTCCTCAAACCGCGTGAGGATGTATTCGAGCATGACGTAGTTGGTGATCAGGATGTCAGGGGGTGTCCGCTGGATCTCCTCCCGCGAGATGAGCTCACTGTCGTAGGGGGCGTCTCGTGCGGTTCGCTCCCGGTATGTGGTGAGCGCCTCGGTGTAGGTGTGCGGAGTGTCGCCGGTGTAGATGGCTATCTTCAAACCTGAGCCATCCAGACGGGCCGCAAGGTCATCATACTGGGAGTTTGCAAGGGCGTTCATCGGGTAGACGAGGATTGCCTTGATGCCCCGGAGACCCCGGTCTTGCATCTCAAGGCACGTGGAGACGGCTGGTATCGCAAAGCAGAAGGATTTCCCTGAGCCAGTTCCCGACGTGACGACAGTGTTCTTTCCAGAGAGTATCGAACGTATTGCATCGCTCTGGTGTTGGTAGAGGCGGACCGAGGGAGATGTCCGGTCGGCTGGATCCCTGGTGAAGTACTGTGGGGTTTCAGGATGAAGGATACGCTCTCCGGTGAGGGTCGCAAAGGAGTCTCCATCGGCATACCGGCGGGCGAGCTCGATGTACGGGCCTTTGTAGAGGAGGGTTCCTTTCTCGATCTCCTTATCGATCCATTCTTTGATGACGGGGTTCTTGAATTTCTGGAAAGAACTGACGAAGGTGCGATATGCCCTGGCAACCGTATCAAGGGCCGTTACCGGGTCAAAACTGGTATTTGTCATGGGAGGTAATGGATAATCTCTGTTGCAGACAATAAGTTTTATGATAGAGGTTTTGGGACTGGGGGGTGAGGAGGGTTTCGAGAGAAAAAAAGGGGTTATTTTTTGCAGTTCTTTGCGGCAGCGGACATTGCCCGCGACTTGAAGCCCGGGTTGGCGCCACTTCGGTCGGCAGATGCCTGAATCCGACGTGCCGCACCGGGCGTCATGGATCCTTTCTTACCCACACGTCTCACCTCCATCATATGGCTATCTATGGGAACCACTTGAGAGTGTCCGGGAACTGTTTCCCCGCTCTGCAACTATTCTGCTCCCCGTGCACCATCCCGATCCTCGGCCTGTAATACCTTCCAGGCAAATTCGCCATGTAACGTCAACCGGTACTGTTTTGCCTTTCTGCTATTGTGGCAGAACGACTCTTCAATGAGGTTCCACTCAATGAGTTGTTGGAGAATCTTTGTGACTGTCCCGCGGTTGGGACTGCGGGTAACCTTAGGGTCGTCTGCAAGTCGTGAGGGTCGATATTGTTTCTCCAGATCTCTGCCAAACTCCTGTCGTGATGTCCAGCTGCTTGTATCCCTGCGTGAAAGGATCGAGAGGGCAGTTATGTAGTTTGGGTTCCTTCTCACGTCATCAAGGTGCATTTTCGGTATGAGAACCTGTTCGATGCGATCGCCTGATGGTGTCAGGTAGATCCGGGCATCGAGCCAGAGTGCCATGATGAAGAGGGAGAGGGAGAGCATCTTTGTCCCTCCACTCAGGTTGAATGAGTAGCGCGCCTCAGGATACTGGCGGGTAGTCGCGAGGAGGGCATCACGGATGGAGTGGATTGTTGTATCAGGTGTCCGTATTACGGCAAATGAGATTGCCAACGGCTCGCAAACTGTTCGCACACCCTCGATGGCCTGGCGGATCTGTGGTTTTGCTGACCTCAGGTGCTCAGGGTCATCCGGCAGGTCGTGGTAGACCCCTTCTTCAACCACGATGAACGTATGGGTGATTCCTTCGAGGCTTTTCACGCAGATAGGGAACGTCTGGCTGATACGCTCCCCTGCACTCATGAAGAGGAGGTGCGGACGGCTCATATGGAGAAGATGTATCAGGGTTGTTTAATTTGTTTCCGATTTAAGTAACTATTTCAAAGAAGGGTGATAGTATTCTCTTCCAGAATCGTAATGCATGCCTGCGCATTCTGTCATCCGGTCCGTCAACTGGCATCTGATCTCCACCTGCAACTACTCCTGCCGTTTCTGTTTCGCCCGGAACCTTGGTGAACAACCAGTATCATTCTCTGAAGGGCTTACGATCCTCTCACATCTTGCAGATGCAGGAATGGCGAAGATCAACTTTGCAGGTGGTGAGCCCCTGCTGCACCCGCGCCTCTTTGATTACTGCCGTGCGGCCCACGATGCCGGGATGGTCGTTTCGATCACCACGAATGGTTCACTGCTCACAAAGAAGATGATCGAGGACCATGTGGACTGTATTGACTGGATCGCGCTATCGGTGGACTCGGCGTCTGAGTCTACCGAGAAACGCCTCGGGCGCGGTTATGGAGAACATGTCTGTCACTGCGTCGACCTGTCAGATGCGATACGTGATGCCGGAATCCGCCTGAAGATCAACACGACGGTCACCCGGTTTACATGGGAGGAGGACATGGCAGACTTCATCCAGAGAACCTCTCCCGACCGCTGGAAAGTGCTCCAGATGCTTCACATACAGGGCGAAAATGATGATGCTGTGGCCGACCTTGCAGTAACTGATGAACAGTTCCAGGCGTTCTGCGATCGTCACGCAGATATCATCCTCCGTGGAGGCGTACGGCCGGTATTTGAGTCATCTGCAATGATTGAGGGGTCTTACTTCATGGTCACTCCTGGAGGTTGTGTGAAGACCGACACTGGGCGGGTGATCCGAAAGTACCCGCTTGCAGATGTGTTGCAGGTAGGAATCTCAGGGTTTGTTGACGAAGGGTTGTATCTCGGCAGGGGCGGGGTGTATGCATGGTGAGAAGGGGTCCTTCTCAAAAACACGAATGGCAGGGTTTCATATCATCCCCTTCCCTATTCTCGGTTGTGATTGAGGGGCGGGGCGGCGCCTAACTCGTCAACAGCGCTGAAGGGAAATGCAATGGAACTAAATTCTACTATCCTCCGGGACTTTCTCTGGGAGTCATACTCCATTTATTCTGATCGTGAGTTCCTCCGGTTGGTTCAGGACATTTCACATGAAGAGAAGCGTGAGCGGTTTATCGATCACGCACTGGATAACTGGCTGCTGGTCCGTTACAAAAGGGATCCTGGATTTGCTTTACACGTCATGGATGCGGTGAATAACGATCCTGCCGTTCAGCAGAGAATCCGTGAAGTTGTCCTCCTTCTCTTCGGAGAGACAGCTCGGATACCGTACTCTGATGATGAACCCCTTGGTCCCAAGGGGTCGACTGAGATTATGCAGAGGGCGATCAGTGAGGGGAAAAACCCATTTGAAGAGGCTGCACTCTTCTTGAAGGACCCGGCAGAGATAGACCAATACAACAAGGATCGTACTGAACGGGAACGCGAGAGTAAGATGCGATACCTCCAGGCACGTCTGGAGGACGCGGAGAGCAGGATCGACAATGACCTGGAGATCATGGCAATACGTCGCCTGATGCTCGACCTGAAGACCGGTCGCTACTACGGCCATCAGATGGCATCTGACGATCCTCTTTTTCCGGCGGCGGGTTTCACCGAGGACATCCGATTTGCTATCCACCGATACCTCTTCCAGAACCTCAAGTTCCGGGGGAGGTACTTTGCCACAAGCGATCAGGCCCTTCCTGAGATGTCACTTCATGAGTGCATCGTATGGATGCTCCCGTTCCAGCATACGCTTGAAAAGGCGATATTTGGGCAGAGCATAATTGACCTGCATACCGAGCACAAGGATCCTGCGGCCCTCTGGAAGTTTGAGGTTGACCTGACCACCATCGCAGGGTATGAGTGGTTTTTAACCCTATCCCGTGAAGAAAAGGTGGCCACTCTGAATGGCGATTATCCCTTCACGATAAGGGAGGATATGTTATCTGCAATTGCCGATCTTGGTTTGAATATCTCTTGGTATTGCCAGGACAAACTGAATCAGTTGTTCTATGCAGCCCTCTATGAGCATGCCGCAAAGATAGGGGAGTGTGCATACTCGCACGAGAAGGTGGGGGATAAAAAATATTTCATTGCCAGTGCCGTTGCAACCTGCTATCGCGAGTTCGAGGACTACAAAGCCGCTCTTAAGTGGTATGAGATCGCCCTGAAGCTGACAAAAAAACTTGATCCCGCGAATCGCAGTTATAAGGAGCTTATTGAGCGAAAGAACTGTTCTGAGATGCGGTATTATATGAGCGGAAGTGAGGTCTTTCGAAAGGAGGTCGCTAGGATCGAGATGGATGCGAAACGACTTCCAGCGGAGATTCGCGCATCCGTTATATACAACCTTGCTGAGGCCTGCCGCCGAACCGGGCATCATGATCTGGAATATAACTACTTGATTGAATTTGCATCTCTGCCAGATCTGGAAACTACCAGCTTAAGTATACCCCTTGATCGGCTGAATCTACTCACGATGACACTCGATTACCCGGATTTCCGCCGAATCAAGGGTATCGAGTTACAAAAGCGATCAGAGATCTACCAGCGACGCTATGAAAATGCAGTACGGTCTTTTCAGCATGCCGATGCCTGCCGATGGAATGATAGGCTCCTCGCGCTCGGACCTACATCGAAGCTGTACCAGGAGAAAGCGGCCCTGTGCCGACATGCAGGGCAGATCAGTCCAGCGATCGAGTTCTACCGACTTGCTGCGGAGCATGCGGATACTCCCCATCAGGAAGCACTCTGCTGGATAACTGCTGCACTGCTCGGTACATTGGTCAACGGGGAGGTTGACCATGAGGGGATCGAGTTGATCCGCGCTGCCCTTCGATGTTGCGCCAGAAGGCATTACAAGGGGGAAGAGCCGGTGCATGTTGTTGTCCTGAAACAGATAGTGCATGAGACAGCAATGTGGGATAACACTGCTCTCTCAACCCAATTTTTACAGGTGTTTGTGGAGGAGTTCGTCTCGATGGGTCTTCCCGGCAACCCAGCACTCCTCATCGGGGAAGTGTTCCTCGGGTACGGTTTAAGCACAGAGGCGCGGCAGTGGCTCCAGGCAGCTCTTGAGGGGTCTGAAACTCCGTCTGAAAAAGCCCGGATACTCTGCATGATCGGTGTGTCGTTCCTTGTGGAGGGGGGTCACCAAGCTGCTTGTGAACGGTTCGAGCGCGCGCAGGAGGCTGAACCGGAGTATTCAGAAGCGTATGCCGGCATGGCACAATGCCATACCTACCTGATGGAATATAACCGGGCCAGTGCCGATATCAACAAAGCATGTGAGCTGGATCCTGAGAATGAGGCGTACCAGGAGCTGAAAGAGGAGATCGACAAGCTCTCCGCCCACGTCATCGGTCTACCACGCATCGACTCTGAGGAGATCTGCTCCATCTTCAGGACCGGGGACTGGCTGCTCTTCAGCGTGTATAAGGGCCCTGAGAGGGAGGTATACGATATCGGGCCGGTCGTCATCCAGTACGGGAAGGGCGTTGAGAAACTGCTTCATGAGAGTCTTCTTCTTCCCATCCGTGAACGGATCCGGTCGGACAACATGTTCTGCAGTGACTCCCATGATGGAGTCCGAGCACTGTTCTGGAAGGGGTCTGATGAAAAGAAGATTCCTCGCCTCCCGTTCACCCTGAAGACTGTGCTTGGGAACGATGAAAAGTCGCTTGCCCTTGGCCAGTGGGGATACCTCAGCAACGACATCAGAAAGACCTGGGCAAACCCGGTTACCCGGGCGTTCTCTGATATGCTACAGGAGAGGGGGTTCTCTATGAAGACTCTCAATGAACTCGGGAAACTGTGCCGGGATCTTTCTTTTGAGCGAAACGGGGCGGCGCACATCTCGTTCTACAGCAGGGACGAGGTGATGGAGAAGAGGGGCGAGATGGTGAAGATCATTAACGGCATTATCAGCATAGTCTCCAGATCAGGCGGTGGCTCGTAATCTGCGTGTTACAAGATATAGCCCTGGATGTGAAAATTGAAACCTATCCCGGTTGGTAAAAGATCTTATCTACAACCCGGGAAAGGGGACGTTCCGGGGGTAAAAACCCTGTTCCATATACAAATCCTGCTTTTGGCCTGGTGATGAGATCCGTGCGAAACGTGCCGGTCTCTCCCGGTGCATCAAGGCGCCGGAAGCCATCAAGGCCAATCCCGCCCTCATCCAGGGTAATTAGGCAATACTGACGGAGACGTTTCAAAAGAATGTTGTATTGCTCGTTTGGAGAGAGCTGGAATGCATCTCTGATTCTTGCGAGCGAGTTGGTATCATAGGGAACAGCAGTATCCGGGACAAGCAGTGACATCATCTTTGCTTTATACACTGGTGCCCTGATAGGGAACTGCCATCGTTCCCGCCAGAATGGAGGTGCCCAGTCGTCGCAGAGGAGTGTATGATTGTATGCCACCGCTTCCGGGTAGATCATGTCCCAGACATCACGATACCACACAAGTACATCATATGCTCCCTTGTATCTGGGCGGTAGTCTCGACAGGTCGGGGGCTTGTGCTTCCAGCAACCTGACCAGAAGGTCATGTGCTCTCTTGTCAACAAACATCCGCAGGTAGCCAGGGAGGATGTCTGTGAATGTGAGGCCCTCACGGATCTTCCAATGAAAGGTACATCCAAATTTTCTGCATGTGCAGTCGTCATCACAGGTGCAGGGGACACACTCCCAGAGTTCAGCGAGTGTCGCCTGCTCCTGAACCGTATACTGGTTGCGGTTTACGGTAAACGAGACTTCATTTGATCTTTGGATGGCCTGGCGGATCTCGTCCGGCGTTGTGGGCAGTCCGGAAGCCATGGCTATCCGTTCCCAGGGCTGATTTCATAGATCCTGAGCACATGGCCAGGCAGGTCTGCACTGTATCTCACATTCCGCATGTCCTCCGTCATGTATAGTATTTTTCGTACTCGCTCCCCAGCAATCGCAGGATCTTCCACAACTCCTCATTCAGGTTCATCACCCGTTTCACCCTCTTCCCCTCCTCGACCATCACAAACTCCCGCACCCTCCGAAACCGGAAGAACACCCACTTCATCGTAGGCCGCCGGGTCTGTTTCTTCGTCTGGCTGGTCACCGTTTCTCCGGTTCGCTCCAGTTCCCGCCGCAACCGGAACTCCGTGAGCGCGTAAATGAACAGGCAAAGCACCATGACCATCGCCAGTGCCTGGATCCGGGACGTCTTCTTCAGAAAGACCTCAGCGACCCGGAACGATTTATCCTTCAGGAACCGAAACCCACGTTCCACCGCTCCTTGCCCTTTGTAGTTTGCGAGTAGTTCGTCAGCCGACAGCGCCAGGTCGTTCGTTGCCAGGACAAACCTCCCGAGGATCCGCCGTTCCTCGGCAAGAACCGCAGGGTTGTGCTCGATCTCCGCCGTGATCTTGTACGACACCTGAACCGGCTCCCCGTTCTTCGGTCTCCCCCGCTTCTTCTCCTGCTTGCGGGTAATCGTGCCGATGTCGAGGTCACGGAACTGGTATCGGGGATGCTTGTTGCGCCAGATCTCGGCTGCCATACGCGCATCCGGTTCACAGGCAAACTCCCGGGAACAGAGTTTTCGGAGAGATGTCCGCGTCTGATCCAGGCTCTTCGCCAGGTTCTTCTCGAACGTCTTCTCCTCCCGCTTGTACATCGGGACCGACCGGTACAGGACCCATTTCTGCCGGATCCCGGCATATTCGCTGCAATGCTCCTGATAGGTGTAGCGGTCGTCGGTACACGGCAAAAGCGGATCCTCGGTCCGGACCAGGTCCTGCACTTCCTTGATCGTGGCCGGGACCCGACTGATCCAGAACGTGTGCTGCCCCAGAGTCTGCAGGTTATGTGCGGTGTAAAAGGCTGAATCAGCCACATGGTAGACTTTTTCATCGGATCTCAGGTTCTCGTTGAGGCGCTGGATGATAGTCAGGATCGTCTCTTTGTCTGATTCGTTGCCGGAGAACGTCTGGAGGAAGAGCGGAACCCCATACTGGTTTGAGGCCATCCCGAGAACAAACCGTTTGAGATCCCACCGGCCATCCTTCGGATGGCCGTACGTGATCGCGATCTCGCCCATATCAAGGTCGGGCTCATACGCCCCGGTGACGCTGAAGTTGGTGGTATCGACGTGGATACAGTGGGAGCCGAAGTCAGTCGGGAGAAGGCATTCTGCAACGATCTCGTTGAATAACTCGGTTGGGCCGTAGGCAGCGATCGCGTCCAGCGTTCGGCCGAGCACATCGTCGTTGAGGTGGTCCCGCGTGATGCCCTCCCCGAGGAGACGTTCGACGGCGATGTCATCAAAGAAGTCGGGAAACAGGTAGAGACGGCGTTCGACGAACCCAAGACCGTTGAGAACCATGGCTTTGACGACCTGGGCGTGGCTGAGATGGTGGTGACGGGTTTTCGGGAGAGCAACGTCGATCACATCAGCGATCTGCAGGGAGTCGTAAGCACCGGCGACAATGCCGAGATGGCCGATGGAGAGGACCGAGGTGTCGTCGAAACCATCAACGATAGGCATATTGAAGGGTATTCGCTGAAAGTACAAAGATCTTGCGGTTTTAGCTATTCAGAGAGGCGTGGTTCTTACTGCGGATGATCGGATCCAGATGATCATTCATTCATACAGAGGAGGGCCAGGATGATTGGATCATCTCTGGCCCCCACCAGAAACCCGGTATATTCTCATACAGACCCGGGGTGTGGTGCAAAGACCCCCGCCTGATAAAATATTCGTGAATATCAGGCCGGCCGGTCCATGGCCGATGTGCCCCATACCCCCGCAGAGTTGATATATTTTTCCGAGATTTCTCAAAGGGGCCAAAAATTGGGGAATTCCGGGATCTGGTAGATGTGATCAGGGTGGGAGCAATTCCTTCAGGCGCTTCTTCAGGTTGTCACCATGTGAACCCATCCAGTAGAGTTTCCGGCAGGTCGGGCACCAGAAGAACTCTCTCCCCCTGACCGACCCCGGGGCATAGCGTGTCTCATGGATCTCGCGGAGAGTAGCCGGCCGGAGGCGCGCGTTGCAGATTGAACAGCGTGTCATCCGGATACCGGGTTCAATGAGCCCGAGGTCGACGATCTGCCGGACCTGCTGCATGATATCCCCGGATGCGATGCAGACCGCCTGTACACCGCCCCGACGCGCGAGCTCGCGGTCCCGGGTCAGGAGGATCCGGTCATCCCTTGTGGCAATCTCAAGGAGGAGTGTATCCTCCCGGGTGTTACCCCGGGAGAGGCTGTTTGCGCTCATCGTGTCATACCCCATAAACCGGAGGTAGCGGGTGAGCGTCCCGAGCATCCTGTCGGTCAGGAACCGCCGTGGGCTCTGTTCAGTCGATCTTGGAGACATACTCGATGCGCCCACCGCATTCCGTGCAGGTATGGTCTTTAAGCCCCCGCATCCGGACCCCAAACCCCGACCGCTCGATGACGAGGTTGCCGCAGGCGGGGCAGTAGGTGCTCTCGTAGGGGTGGTTGAAGACATTGCCCAGGTAGGGGTAGTGGATCCCGAGGTCTTTTGCACGCTCGTAGATCTTCTCAAGCGTCCTGGTCTCAGTCGGTCTTACCCCCCGCATCTTATAGTCGGGATGGAACCGGGTGAAGTGCATCGGGGTATCGGGCCCGAGGTTTTCGAGCACCCACCTGATGAGCGCTTCCATCTCTTCCATGGAATCGTTCTGCCCCGGGATGACCAGTGTGACCGTCTCGATGTGCAGCCCGAGTTCTTTTGCGAGGACCGTCGCGTCGAGGACCGGCTGCAGCCGCCCCCCGCAGACCTTCCGGTAGAAGGTGTCTGAGAACGATTTGATGTCGACGCGGAACGCGCTCAGCATCGACGAGATCTCGCGGAGTCCCTCTTCGGTGATGTAACCGTTCGTGACGTAGACGGTCCCGAGGCTCTTTTCACGCGCGAGCGTTCCCATGGCAAGCGGGTATTCGTGCCAGATGGTGGGCTCGTTGTAGGTCCAGGCGATGCTCGCGGAACCTGATGTGAGAGCACGTTCTACACCCTCTGCCGGGGAGAGGCTCTGGAGCATCCGCATCTGGAGTGTCTGCTGGGATATGTGCCAGTTCTGACAGTGTTCGCAGTGGAAGTTGCATCCGATTGTCCCAAGAGAGTACGAGAGTGTCCCGGGGAGAAAATGAAAGAGTGGTTTCTTCTCGATAGGATCGACTGCTTCAGCGGCAACCCGGCCAAAGGTGGCCGCATAGAGCGTTCCACCGTGGTTGATGCGGACACCACAGACTCCCTGCTTCCCCTCCCGTATGGTGCACCGGTGAGGGCAGAGCGAGCAGCGGACAGTGTTATCTTCCTCCTTCTGGTAGAGTCGCGCTTCGTGCATAGAACCACCGCATGAGAATATGGGAGTATGAGGTATGTATCTTGCGGGGGTTCGCAGGAGTGGAGGCCGGCCGGGGATTCCTGTGGGGGGTCGCGGGAGTGGAGGTCGGCGCTGGAGCGGGGGTTCTCGTGGCAAGAGCCCGGGCGGGGCGCAACCGGGGGGAGGCGACCCTGATTGTGCGTTTCACCGGCATCTCGCCATACACCGCTCTCCTCTCTCCCCCACCCCACCCGCGCCTTCGGCGCTCCTCCCCCGCCCGCTGGGGCGGGGGCAGTAGTCGCGATATCCCCAGCAAGGGCGCAAGCACGGGGAAGGCCGGCCCGAGATGCCGGCCCCGATCCCGCCCTTCGCCGGCATCTTGCCATGCACCGTACCGTGGGGGATATCGCCCGGGGAGGGGCTCGGGGAGGGAACCCCCTCCCCGGCAAAGAGAACCATGCTGGCCCTCCCACAGGGCTCCCGCGCAGGAGCGGGGGTTCTCGTGGCAAGAGCCTTGAGGGGGGCGCAGGCCGGGGAAGGTGACCCTGATTTCGCGTTCCACAGGCATCTCGCCGCTGTAGTGGGTGCCGGCACGGGGCCGATGAGGTAAGCGTTGTTCTGCCGGCACGAGCCTTCAACAGGTATATGAGTGGTATCAGGGATAATGATAGGATGGAATGAAGAAGATCGTCATATCCCTGGGCGGCTCGGTTCTGGTCCCTTCGCTTGAATCGAACAATATCGGCCGGTATGTCTCTGTCCTGAAGCGGATTGCCGAAAGGTGCCAGATTTTTATCGTTGTCGGCGGTGGCGGGGAGGCACGCCGGTACATCAGGGTCGCCCGCGACCTCAGCGCCGGTGAGGCGGCGGCTGATGAACTCGGGATCATGGTAACAAGGCTGAACGCGCGCCTCCTGGTGGCCGGACTCGGGGATGCAGCCTACCCCCGCGTTGCGGAGAACTACACGGAGGCACGGGAGTTTGCAGAGACTAAAAAGATCGTTGTCATGGGCGGCATCACTCCTGCGCAGACGACCGACGCGGTATCCGCGGTCCTCGCCGAGAGCGTCGGTGCCGATCTCCTGATCAACGCCACGTCGGTTGACGGCATCTACAGCGCCGACCCGAAGAAGGATGCCAGCGCGGTCAGGTATGAGCATCTGACGCCGCAAGACCTCCTCGATATCATCACCCGGGGCAGGATGGATGCAGGTGCCAATACGGTGCTCGACATCGTTGCAGGAAAGGTTGTTGAGCGGTCCGGGATCCCACTCCTGGTGCTCGACGGCCGTGACCCTGAGAACCTCTACCGGGCAATCGTGGAGGGGGCCTCTGTCGGCACCATCGTGAGCAGGGAGAACTCAAATCCCCTGCTTGCCTGAACTCCTCCCCATCGGTAACTATTTTTGTCTGCTTCCCCAATATGTAGTGGTACAGGGGCAGTAGGGTAGCCTGGTCCATCCTAGAGCGTTTGGGACGCTTTGACGGCAGTTCGAATCTGCCCTGCCCCATCTGATATGAACCGCGAGATCGCCTGTGAGGTGTACCGTCGCCTCCTCGCACACTATCCTATCGTCGGCGGCAAACGCCACTTTATCGATTTCGACAGCCCTTTTGAGTCGCTGATCCTCACCATCCTCTCCGCGCAGACGACGGACCGCGCTGTCAATGCTATCCGCGACGATCTCTTCTCCCGCTACCCGACGCCGGAGGCGCTCGCCCGCGCGGAGCCGGAGGAGGTGGAGCCACTCATCAGGAGCATCGGCTTCCACCGCTCCAAGGCCCGCTATATCGTCGGGACGGCGAGAAAACTTATCTCCGACTTCGGCGGGGAGGTTCCGAGGACAATTGCGGAGCTGCAGTCGCTCCCCGGCGTTGGGAGGAAGACCGCAAACATCGTCCTCTCTCACGCGTTCGGGATCAATGTCGGTATTGCCGTCGATACCCATGTCCGCCGGGTTTCGAAACGGATCGGGTTTACCGACAGCACCAACCCGGATATCATCGAGCGCGACCTCATGGCTCTCTTCCCGGAAGAGGCCTGGAAAAACATAAATTATCTCCTGATCAGCTTTGGGCGTGAGATCTGCACAGCAAAAAACCCGAAGCATGAGAAGTGCTGTGTCGCGGATATCTGTCAGTGCTACCGGGATCTCCGCGCCGGGGGGGAGAAGTGAGGGGAGCGTAAGGCCTCGCCCGGCTTCCGTTTCAACAGGAAACCCTGTGCCGGGTGAAAGCAGGGAGGGTGGCAGTCTTCATCGATCATCGGTTCCGGTGACTCACGGTATTATTCTGCCGGCGGGCTCCGATCGCGATCCATCACCAGGTCAAAATGAGGAAGACCGGGGTGCGCGCCGGGGCCGGCGGGGTGGTGAGGGGTTGCCAGGCGCGGTTGATCTGCCGGGGTATCACCGTAGAGGAACGATCTCTTGCGCCCGGGCGGGCGCATAAAGAAACCTGGTAACTATTCAGGCCACCCGGTGAGTCGCCCTCGGCATGAAGGGTGCCCCTTCGAATGCCCTTCTTATTTCTGCCAGCACCGGGAGGCCATGCTTCTTGATGGTCGATATGAATCCCCGGGCCTGGCAAAAATTCTCTGCTCCCTCTTTGCTCCGGAATGTTCCCGAGATCTTCTGCTTCAGTTTCATCATGCGAAGATCTCGTTCAGCCTGGTTATTGGTGAAAGGTACGGCGAAATCCAACTGTCTCCTCTTCTTTTGTGGCATCTACCGCGGCTTTTATCTCGATCAGGAGGTTGTTCAGAGTTTCGCTCCACCCCTACCCATAGTTCTCCGAGATCCCCCGGAGTTCGCGCAGGAGGTGGGCATTACAGATGGCATGATCACTGGAATACCTGAAGTATGGCACCCAGAAGTCATGGATCATCGTTCCCTGGAATGCGGGCAGGGTTCCCATGGCAACGGTTGCTTGCGCTCCTCGTTTCCGATGGCACCCGTAGGAGGTGAGGCGATCGGTACTGGCGACATGCAGCCAATGCCGGGTGCCGGCCACCCGCATGTCGGTTTCATCGACATGGAGAACCTGCGCATCCTGCAGGAGGTTTTGGGTAGAACCTTCGACCTCAGTCAGGTTTCGCGAGCACTCGCCGGTGGCTGCAACCACGGTTGCCTGACTCAACAAGTGCCCGAAGAGGTCAAAAACCATCTCGGAGGCTCGCTCATAGTAAAAAGATCTTCTGGTTGGGCTGAATAGTTACAGCGGCTGATCTTTCCGGCCCGGCGCTCTCCCGGCCGCCCTATATTCCACACGATTAATCAATAATAATATATGATAAACATTGTGCTCATGTGAATAGCAGAGTCGGAATGAGCAACCCGATGAAGCAACGAGAGACCCCGGGGCGCGAAACACGCTATCAAACCGGATGGTGCATGATCTGATAGATTCTCTGTGATCGGAGGGCAGAAACGTCGCAGGCCTCAAAAAAGGTAGTGTGGTAACGTATCGGTTTTGCTCTGTACCATCGGTAAAAGATCCCGAAACATCATCCATACCAGAACATTCGGTGCGCTCCCGGGCGTGAGAAACGTCCAAAAGTATATTTCGGTGCGAATCTTAATCACATTGAATGATCCACGTCTGAGGTGCAATTGACCCTTTCCGCTCATGACATCGGCTCGCAGGCCCGTACGCTTCACAAGACCTGTCGTCTTGCAGGCAGTGTGGAAAACGAACTTCTAACACTTCCGGACAGTCTTATCGCCTATCTGGTGATGGTACTGCGACAAAAACCCTTTCCGGCTCCAAATTGCACGGAAGAGGATTGGAATCGGTTTTTAGAACTCCTCAGGCCACACTGGATCAGTGCCGTCCTGTACCGGTATATCAGGGACTTTCCCGACGAATGCCGACCGCCGGATGCTGTCATGATGGTCCTGCACTATTCCTGGCTTCATGCCGGGATGCAGACGCTCAGGGCAGGCAGGCAGGCAAAAAGGGTGATCGGGGCGCTGGAGGCGGAGGGCATCCGGGTTCTTCTCCTGAAAGGCCCTGCCCTTGCACGGACGGTCTATCCGGCTGCAGCCATGCGTCAGGGGAGCGATATCGATCTCTTAATCCCGTATGACGATATGAGACGCTGCGAACGGGTCATGACGGAGCTGGGTTATACCTGCTTTTTCCGGGCGGCAGAGCATTCGCCGTATACAGATCACCACCAGGTGTTTTATCCGGGAACGGAGGGAGTCGGCCCCTTCGGCGTCGAGGTGCACTGGAAGCTCGACTGTGGATTCGGGCTTCTTCCCGACGGCTTTGTGGACGAGGTCTTCTCCCGTTCGATACGGGTCGAGGCGGATGACATAACGTTCTCGACCCTCTCCATGGAAGACCATCTCCTGTATCAGGCCTCTCACATGGCCTGCCAGCACTGTTATGCCACCCGCTTAAGCTGGATCTGCGACATTGCGATGCTCTCTGAGCAGATTCCGGACACGGCCGGCTGGGAGGATCTGCTGGTCTTGAGCGTGGGGAGGAACTGCCGGCTTTCCCTTGAGGCGGCCGTTCAGATGGCCCGGTTCTGGACGGGGCTCACCCTCCCGCCGGAGGTTCAGGATACCGCCCTCTGGCCGAAACCGGGAACAGTCGAAGAAGAGGTCTGGAGTCTGGCGATAAGACGGGGTGAATCGATCCCCTCCTCAATCCGGTTGAGGATTCGTACGATCCCCGACACCCGGGGTAAGCTGTGGTTCCTGTTCAGGTTCGTCTTCCCGCACCCGGATGCGATGTACCACTATCGTAGCAGGGAGGGGAGATCAGGCTTGCTGGCGGCATACGTCAGGCGCTGGCTGCAGGTATTTCGGTGATCTCGGGACGAACGTATCGAAAAGGTCGATATACGTTCAACATTTACCTCTCCAGGAGTTGTATCATCGACGGCCGGGCATCTGCAGTCACGGCGGAGATGAACCCCGGTTCCGCCCGACGGCGCCTCCGCAGGAAGCACACGGGGAATACCGCGTACTGGAGAAAAAAGGCATATGTTTCCGGATCATAGGAGCCGCAACAGCAGTTTTTCTCTGTGCCTTTGCCTGTTCCCGGCATCGTGTCCGGAACTGACCCCTCCACGACGACCGGGATCATGTTCGCGATCCTCGCAGAGCACCTGCATCGGCGCCCCCCCTCTCGGCAGATCTCAGGCATCGGTACCGGATACGGGGGATCCGCAGCCATCCGCCTGTGGAAGAACGTCGCAGACTATCTTCAACGAACGGGTTTTTTGATCGGCGGTTATCTGCCGGATCGCCACGGGACGGTCGAGACCCCTGGCGAAGATGCAGGCGACGAGGCTGCATGCAGGGCAAGGATACATGGTGCAGATCTTCGCCGATTCCTCCCGGACCCGGGCACATCCGGAGAAAAGACGATAATTACGGATATCTACGATGATCTGGTCCCCGGATACCGTCGTCTCGACGCCGTCGGCCATCTCAAGCACGTCCTCGAAGACCTCCCGGATGGCCAGGCCGATATCTTCACTCTCTTCCGGGAAATGCAGATTGAAATCATTCTGCAATGCCTTCAGCAACGTTACACCCGAAGGAAGGAGAAGAATCCCGGGACAGGAGTCGTCCAGGAGATACGAATGGGTATCGGTGATCTGTATCGGTGGCATCGGGCATCCGCCGCCTTCCGCAACGGGGATGAAGTGGATCAGGGCTGTTTTGTCGGCGGCATTGTGAGCGGGAACCACGAACCCGTTTCCAGCGATGCCAAGGTCTGCGGAGTGCCGGGCAATGCTGATGGTGGCATCCACAGTAAGGAGACCGGCGATACCTGCATCGATCGAGTCACCGTTCTGCAGGGCGACAAAAAATATCCCGACAAGAAAAAATACCGCACTGCAGAGGATGACACTGGCACTGGCAAGGTCGCTGCGCACCGTGAATATCATGACCAGGGTCATAATCGCTGCCGTGCCGATCAGGATCAACCCTGCGGTCGCGTAATCATCCAGAGCGATTCTTCTCATGCTCCCTCCCTCCTCCACCGCCATCTCAGCAGGGATTCATACAATCCGGCCACTCCAACAAGAATCATGCATCCCACACCCAGTTGCAGGAGGACCGGCACAGTGCGGAACAGCAGGTCGGCATACTGGACAAATACCAGTGCCGAAACGCCGAACGCCACAAACCCGATGTATTCACGAACGGTTCGGGATGAACCGGTTAGCTGAAGCAGAATGCCCAGAACAAGCAGTTGCACGACCAATGCCTCCCATCTGCCGGCACTGGCAACCGCCACCACGACGAGCTCTCCGAGGCAGAGCGTGCTGAACCACAGATGTCGTCTGTCACCGGGCAGAAAGACGAGAGAGACTACCAGGAGGAAACAGAGTGTTCCGGCATACAGGAGGAGATCGGTGGATGCAAGGGACAGTGCCGCTACCCCTCCCACGCCCAGGGCCAGAACGAGCAGGTGGAGGTCGTACTCCATCAGAGCACCTCAACCTCAGCAGAAGGGGGCAGGCGGGGCAGTAGCGTCTCGGTCACTCCGGATCCCCCGGGTACGTGAAGGCGTATCTTCATCTCCCTCTGCTCAGCCTGGCGACAGACTGCGCGGATATGGCTGATATCGCCGTCACAGGTGCTGTAGAGGTCAACGGCCTGACATGCCGCTTCTTCGAAGATCCGAAACAAATGGTTGTTCAGGACGACAGGTTCGGGCCCGTCCAGAAACGCCCGATAGATCCGTGACAGCGATCCGGAGAACACCGTGAGATCCTGTTCACGGCGCAAAGTCGAATGCAGCCGTTCGGCTGCCTGGTAGTGCTGAAGAGCCACCCGGTCGTCCAGAACCCGGTAGAGATGATGTGTCCGCTCAACCTGCCTGAAGTCTAACGTGGCCTCCTGGATCTCCTCCCGATTCATCACGTGCGGAAGAAATCGGATGATATCCCCGCCTGAGAACACCAGGAGAGACAGATTGTGCTTTCTCTCCAGTTCGTTCTCGATCCTGCCTCCGACGGCGTTGAAGAAGGCCCTCACGGTCTCCTCGTCCCCGTGGTTCCGATCAGGAAGATCGACAACGATGAAAACGGAATCATCTGTAGTCGTGGACAGTTCGCGGACGATGAGTTTGTTGTGATGTGCCGAAGCTTTCCAGTCGATCCGCCTCATATCGTCGGTTTCGACGTACGGCCTGAGCCAGAGCGTGCTCTGGCCGTGCAGCAATGAGCTGCGGGTGGATTCCCCCTCACTGAGTCCGGGAAGATCCCGGGGCAAAACGGGCAGTGGACTGGGGAAGATGTGAATTGTCGGCATTTGCGCACGACTGAGCGTGTAGCGAGCGGTTGCCGAATAAAAAAAGTCCTCCCCGTGGATGGAAAGCCCGCCGAATGCATGATCACCGATAGCGAGCATCTTCAGGCCGTAGGTCGTCCGTGCCTCGGAGGCCGCTCCGGGATCGATGCAGAGGGTGTCTGTTCCCGATTCGAGCACCGATCCTGCTGGAATCAGATCCCGGCAGGTGATGGAGAGCGTCTCTGCGGAAGATATTGCAATCTGCGTCTGCACCGTAATTGTCGAACCCTGTCGGGCAAAGACATGACTGACCGACCGATCGATGGACAGGCTCTCGACGCATGAACGAAACGCAGAGATGAAGACGGCGTACCGCACCCCGAGGAAGAGAGCAAGAAGGCCTGCAGCCAGGAAAATGCCTGCGTCGCCGAGGATGAACGCCGCTACGGCGAGGAGAACTATCAGAACTGCGATCCAGCATGTGTGTGATGTCGGGTGCATAAATCAGGGTACTGTTACTGTCTGCAGGATCTCCTGGATAATCTGTTCCTCAGTTTTCCCCCGGACTCTGGCTTCGCTCTGCAGTTCGATACGGTGCCGCAGTACTGCCGGTGCGATCTCCTTGACATCGTCCGGGATCGCATACCGACGATTTCCGATTGCTGCAAGCGCCTTTATCCCCTTCACGAAGGCAACTGAAGCGCGGGTACTGGCACCCATCCTGATATCGGCATGCCTCCTTGTTGCCATTACGATATCCCGGATGTAGGTGAGTACACGTTCGTCAACGATGATCGACCCGACAAACCGTATCATGATCTGGAGGGTTTCGATATCCGTCTGTGCATTGAGGTTATCGAAGAAGTTCTGCCATTCCAGTTCACCGGTATTAATCCGCCGGAGGATCTCGAGTTCCCCCTTCTCATCCAGCTGCTTCAGAACGAGGCTGAACATAAATCGGTCTTTCTGGGAAAGAATGAGAGGGAACGTGCTTCCGCTCTCGTGGAAACTCTGTGTGGCGATGACGATGAAGGGATCGTTGATGGGGTAGGTGAGACCGTCGATGGTCGCCTGCTTTTCACTCATCGCTTCGAGAAATGCGCCCTGTGTTTTGGGTGTGAGCCGGTTGATCTCGTCGACAAGCAGAAAGTTGGTGTACAGCGGCCCCCTTTTCAGGACAAAGTCTCCCCGGGAGGGTTCAAAGATGCGGACCCCGATGATATCTGCGGGTTGTACGTCGACGGCGCCCTGAACACGCTGAAAGCGGCACCCGGAAAATTTTGATATCGCTTTTGCTATCGAAGTCTTTGCAGTGCCGGGCGCTCCCTCGAGTAGAACGTGTCCTCCGCTGAGCAGACCGATATAGATCATCTTGACGACGTCCCAGTTGCCGACGAAATATTCAGCAAGTTGTCTCTGCGTCCGCTCCCAGTGTTCGGCGATCCACTCCAACTTCTCTTCAATTTCTCTCGTGCCCATGGAGACCTCCATGTGAAACCCGTTGAGCAATCACCAACAACCCGATGATAACTGTCAAGAGTAGGAGTTTAAAAACATTCGCTTTCTGAATTCTTTCTCGAATGTCGATAACGAGGCCCGAGGTACCGGTTGAGGTGTGCGCCTGCTCGATGAAGAGGTGAGGATGGAGTATGAGAAGGTTATCGATGAAGCGTTCATTGTCCCGGGATTTTTCAAGTCCCATCATGCCGTTGATGAAGATGCTGGGGTCCGAGAGAACGAGCATTTCACCTCCACCAACTGTTTCCCTGGCGAGGACCACACTTCTGCCCATTCTCTCGCCTTCATTGATCTGCTGATTGCCGTCTTCGTCGATCCACGAGAGGAGCGTGGAGGCCACCAGGGTTTCGCCTCCCGTCAGTGCGGCCGGATGGTTGAGAAGGAGGGTATCGACGCCTTCAAGGAGCGGGTGTTCGGCACGGCTCTTTGCAAGGATAAGGGCCGGGTTTTGGTACTCTCTATCGATGCTGGAGAGATTCTGCCCGCTAATACGGATCGAGGAGTCCAGCTCCGTCAGCAGCAGGTTGCCTGCAAAAGATTCGTCTGCGAGAAAGATTGTGTTCCCCCCGGCCAGGTACCCCTTTAGGGCCTCTATCTCCACAGGAGTGAACGGTCGGGTCGGAGCGATGATGAAGAGGACACTGTCCCGCTCGTCCTGGATCGCTATGCACTCCTTCACCTCGGTGCCATGATACGCTTCGAGCCGGGAGAAAAACTCGGACGTTCCATTCCATTCGATGTTGTACCGGCTGTATTCGGCATCGGTAGTCGTTTGCTGGAAGAGGAGCAGAGTCGCCGCGATGATGATGCTGAGGAGCAGAACAAAGGTGAGTCGGTTAATAGAGATCGCCCCCGAGGCGGGCCATCACGGAGTGGAACACTTTCTCTATCGATACGTACTCGTCATCCGATACCGGGATGTTCCCGTATACATGCCGCTCATGCGATACAATGAATGCTTTCAAGTCGTCCTGTCCTCCGAAGCCGCGTTCATTCAGCAGCCGGAGCACTTCCCGCGCCGTGAGGGTGCCGGGCATGTCCATGCCGAGGGCCCGCCCGGCTTCTTCCCTGACCGCAAGGAACCGCCGGTGGATGGCCTCCTTTCTCTCATCAGGCGGAGGAGGAGAGGCGGTCATACGAAGATCGGATTCTCCCTCCTCTTCCGGCATGATGTCCACAGTTCCGTGATCGAGATCCCGGTGCTCTTCAGGGGCCTCGCCCGCTTCATCGTCCTGCCTTCCAGGATCGCGTTCGCCGTCACGCAGTCTTTCTGATTGTCGCCGGGAACGGCGAAGGTAGATCATGCCGCCGAGGGAGAGGGCAAAGACAAGGCATGCGGTCCAGAGCAGCGTGGTGATGCCCGGGGTGAGCAGGTTCTCGATCACGATCTCCTGAGTATCACTCACGGAGGGGTTGAGGGGGAGAGAACCCGGATCGAACTTCGCCTGATACGAGTAGGTTGTCGGGTACCAGAGATAAAACTCACGTTCGTACCACCCCGACTCGTTCATGGTGATCGTTCCGGCAGGCATCGATAAGACGTACATATCGACGGTAACGTTCCGCACGGGAGTTCCCGTAACGGTCCTGAGCGACACGAGGAACGTCACCACCCGTGTATCGCCATGCCGGATGAGCGTGAGGTTCAGGTCAGTATCCTCTGCTGTGACCAGAAAAGACTCGATATTCGAATGATGCAGGTAATCGGTCGCATAGACCGTATGAGTGCCCGCCGGTATCCGCTCGATCAGGAACGGAACGTTGAAACGCCCCTCTGTATCGGTTTCAGTGGTGATCTCTTCCACGCCGTCGATGAAGATCCCGATCGGCCGGTTCCGCGTACCTGGCCCTGTATGTGTTCCGGATATCCGGACTACGTCGCGGTAGACAGCGGTATCCGGAGAGACCGAGAGTGAGATCGGGGTTCCCTCCAGAGAGATAGCACTGCCGCCGCTCTCAGAGACCAGGCGGGAGATCGCCTCCCTCTGCTCCTCCTGATACAGATCGACCCTCTCTGCGATGCCGCGAACCTCCTCTACGCTCTGAAGGTACCGGGTGGTATTCAGCTCGAACTGTTCGCTGATATTCAGGATCTGTGGTTTCTGAGCTGCGTACCGGTCGGAGAGATCGTGGATCTTCTGGCGGAGTGCCTCCCCTTCATACACCCTCGATGTGATCTCGTAGGGGTTTTCCGGGTCGTTCCACCGGATCTCCAGCTGTTCAAGCTCGCCAAACCGCTCCATTGCATCCGTCAGTCCGGAGAGGTATTCCAGGTTCTTCTGGTTGCACACAAGGAACGTCTCGATCTCGGACTCGCTCATCTCCAGGTTGAGCACAAACCCCCGGAGATCGAGAATACCCTCCAGGAGACCCTCAAGTTCCATCTCGGATGCGGGAATGTTCTCCTCTGAGAGGTACAGTGTCACGGTTCCGGCCGTGTCAAGGAGATCGCCCATGGTCCAGAGGATCTCCTCCTCACGTTCCTGCGCAATACGCTTCAGCACAGCGGGGTTGAAGTGGTCGTTCGTGGACGATTCGTTATCAGGACCGTAGAGATCCGGCGAAGGGGCAACCGTAGCAAGGCCGAACAGAAAAAGTGCTGTAAAGAGTGTAAAAGCGGCGGGGAAGAGGATCGATCTCATACCAGAATGATCTCCACAACCTTCATCGCGACGATATACCCGAAGATTGCCACGCCCACCGCAATGATATACCGGATCCGTTGCAGATACCGAGGCCGGGAGAAGACCGGATCGACCAGTGTGACGACGACCAGGATCCCGATCAGCCACAGGACAAAGAGGATCTCAAGGTTAAGGCTCCGGGCAAGGAGCATGAAGGATACGACGGTAAACAGCCAGATGGTTAAGACACCGAGTGCGATCACCTTTTTTCTGACAACCATAGCCGAAACCCTCCCTGCCGAATTCGTATAGAGGCAGGAAAGATATCTATTGCCGGCTCTTATGACCCTTTTGTTATGATCATCGCCGTCTGGTCCGGTAATAGTAAAACCCTGCACCGGAGAGGATGAGGATCACCGCAACTGCCGCGTTCGTCTGAGTATGGTCGTCATCCCGGGTGTCCAACACCGGTGCGGGCGGCGAAGATGCAAGGAGATCCCGGATCTTCTGATGGAGCGCCTCGCCCTCATAGATCTTCGTATTTGTTTCGTACGGATTTGATTCGTCGAGCCAGTGGATCTCAAGACGCTGCAGCCGTTCGATGCGATCGTCGTCGCCGGAAAACACTGCAAGAGAACTCCGATTTTGCCCGACAGCGCCGAGAAATCGTTGCATCTCAGGTTCGGTCATATGGAGGTTCAGCACGATGACGCTGATACGGGCAGGGCTGTTTGCGATGCTCTCGATCTCGGCAGCATGCCGGTGGTAATCCCCGGATAAATCTTCGGGGTAGAGGGAGGCGGTGAGGGTCTCCCCATCCGGATCGTACGTGACCCGGGACACCGCAAATTCTTCTCCTGTTCCGGAACTCACACCCGAAACTGCCGGGATGCCGGACAGGAGAGAGAGAACGGCAAAAGCGACGAGAGTGCAGACGAAAAGCCGCCGGATCGAGGACTGTCTGCCACCGAGAGGATACGGGATACCGGGTTGTACGAGAGACCGGAGGCTACAGGCCATCGTTTGGGAGAGAGCCGTTGCTGTTCCGGCAAGAACAAGCCGGACAATACGCGGTATTCGAAGTTGATCCGATTCAGGCTCCATATCACTCACCGTGTATTGCCGATCGAATCTCGCATCGGCTGAAAACCAGGTTCACCGCCGAGAAGACCGTTTTGGGACTGGATGAGGCTTTTCTCCCCGTTGCTTTCAGGTTGCGGAGAGCACAGAGATTGCAGGCAATCTGCAGAACATTGTTCAGCAGAACTCTGCCGTGAACCTCCTCCTGTCTTCTGCGATACGCCCGATACCTGGTGGCGTGGCGCATCGAGGTTCCATAGATCAATGGTGTTCGCTATGACAAAAAACTATACCGCATGGAGTGAGAGTGAAACTGATCAGGGGGTGCAATCCGTCCCCACGACGAAAGTCGGAGTTTTCTCGCACCCCTTGAACCCCTGAGTTCTCATAGGGTCGGTAGTGTTAAACCATCCGGGGTGTCAAATATTATGTAAATACGGCCTGTCTTCTGAAAGGATACCGTTTTGTCAGTCCTACAGAGCTTAACGGGTCTCCGGGAGGCGGATGGTAACGAGTCTGGCTGCGATTCACGCCGAGTTGAAGTATGCGTTTTCGGTTGGTAGAGATGCTCTTTCCCGCAGATACTCCGCCACAGGCCCCCGTCAGTACCGAGATCTCTTATTTTTCATCAGATTTCTCAGGCCTGTAGCAGGAATCGGAGCACTCTCGCTGGCTCTCCTCCTGATCACAACTGCATTGCGGGCAATCGTTCCCCTGAGCGGAAAGATTCTCGTCGACAGCATTCTGCTTGGAACGGGATCGGAGAGCCTCATAAGTTCATTGCAGGCATTACACCTCGGATCTCTCATACCTATCGCCGAACTCGCCGCCGATTCGGTGGCAGGGCTTATCGTGACACTCTGCGGTGTGATGATCGCTATCGGCATCATCGGATTTGTGCAGCGATACGTTGCCATCAGGTTTCAGCAGGAACTTTCATTCCAGCTCCATACCTCGCTCTTCGAACATGTCCTCCAGTTCCCGCTCTCGTATTTTAAAAAACATCATACCGGGTACGTCATGGCCAGGATCTCTGACGACGTGGACGCAGTGCAGTCCCTCTTCTCACAGGTGGTATTCCAGGTAGCTACCAATACGGCTTTCCTCATCATCTCCTTCGCCGTCCTCTTCACGCTGAGCCCCATGCTGACGATCATCATTGCAGGGTTATGCCCGGTATACGCCTTTGCAAACCTGGTCTTCCGTAAAAGGGTCTATTCGAAAGCCTATACGGAGAGAGAGGCAACTGCCGACGTAAAACGGGGGCTGCAGGAGGTTATCGCCGGTATCGAGCTCGTGAAATCCTTTTCATCGGAAGATCGCGAGAGCAAACGGTTCTCCGGCCGTTTACGAAATGTCTTTGACCTGCGTCTGCAGCAGTCGATCCTTCACACGGTATCGAGCTCATCCGTGTCCGGGCTGTATTTTCTTGGAACACTCATTGTCCTCTGGTTCGGCACACAGCAGGTATTGCAGGGATCGATGACCCTGGGGGACTTTTTTGTCTTTTTTGCCTATACCACCATGATCTCCGGGGTCGTGATCTCGCTGTTCACGCTTCCTGCCGCCATACAGCCTTTGCTTGCATCGGCAAACAGGGTTCACGAGCTCTTCTTCATGGCTCCTGAAGGCTGCGGCCGGAACACCGGTCGCCAGTTGCTCGAAGTCGACGGCCGACTCAGGTTCTCCAACGTCTCTTTCTCCTACGATTCCAGAGAAACAGTACTCAGGGACGTCTCCTTCACGGTTAATCCCGGCGAAACAGTCGCCATCAGAGGCTTGAGCGGCGGCGGCAAGACTACCCTGATCAACCTCATCCAGGGATATTATGCCCCGCAGTCGGGGAAGATATGCCTGGACGGCGAGGATCTGGCGTCCCTCGACATCTGCCGGCTCAGGAGCAGCATCGCCGTCGTCGCGCAAGAGACCTTCCTCTTCAACGACACCGTCGGGAATAATATCAGGTACGGAAACCCCGACGCGTCTCACGACGAGGTCATCCGGGCAAGCCAGCTTGCGCATATTCACGATTGCATATCACGCCTCCCTGCGGGCTACGATACGGTCGTCGGTGAGCGAGGGGGCGCGTTTTCTGAAGGACAGTGTCAGAGAATTGCAATCGCCCGTGCATTTTTGAAGGATGCCCCCGTGCTGATCCTCGACGAACCCACCTCCGCCCTGGATGAAGAGACCGAAGATCGGATCTGCGACTCGCTGC
>Ga0209719_1001121_pt1 | contig 34630 bp, 34 predicted proteins | sample AD_JPNAS2_MetaG_FD_184421 | JGI IMG/M metagenome (GOLD analysis project Ga0209719, IMG submission 184421) | Active sludge microbial communities of municipal wastewater-treating anaerobic digesters from Japan - AD_JPNAS2_MetaG (SPAdes) (version 2) | ecosystem: Engineered > Bioreactor > Anaerobic...
ATCCATCCCGGACAGCGGGCTCCATCTCTCGTTGATCAAAGGCGTATCCATGGCGGGGGGAGGCTCTCTTCCGGGCAGCGATATTCCATCGGTGCTTATCGCCGTGCGATCCTCCCGGATTTCGGCCTCCCGGATCGAGTCGCGCCTGCGGAGTCTTGAAATGCCCGTCGTCGCCCGCATTGCGGGGGAAGAGGTCCTCTTCGATCTGAGGACCATTACAGAGGAAGAAATCCCCGAAATAAAGAAAGGCCTGGAAGCCGCTCTGGCAAAGGAATCCCGTCTATGACCGCAGAGGATGCCGCCGGAGGCCGCTTCTGTGATTTCCGCGTCACAGCCCAGGACCAGGGGGTAAGGCTTGATGTATTTCTCTCCGGTCAGGACGTCGCGCTTTCCCGCTCGCGCATAAAAAGGATGGTGGAAGAGCGCCTTGTATTCGTGAACGGAAGGGAGGCCAAAGCGGGACAGAAGCTTCGGGAAGGCGACATGGTGCGCCTGCTCATGAGAGATGCGGCCGCTCCCGGCCTCGAGCCGGAGAAGATCCCGATTTCCGTTTTGTACGAAGACGAATCTCTTCTGGTCGTCGATAAGCCTCCGGGGCTGGTGGTTCATCCCGGCGCGGGTCGGGATTCAGGAACACTGGTAAACGCTCTCCTTCACCATTGCACGGATCTCCGGGGAATCGGAGGGGTCCTGCGGCCCGGAATCGTACATCGTCTGGATAAGGACACATCAGGCCTGATGGTTGTGGCAAAAACGGAACAGGCCCTGGACGATCTGTCGCGCCAGTTCAAGGAGAGAGAGGTTGACAAGAGGTATCTGGCGTTTGTCTGGGGTGATATGATTCCCGACGAAGACAGGATAGAGCTTCCCGTCGGCCGGCATCCCGTCGACCGGAAAAGAATGTCAACCTCAAGCCGCCGTGGCCGGGAGGCCGTGACCTGCTGGAAAGTCATGGAACGATACGGAGAAGCGACGCTGGCGGAATTGACCCTGAAGACGGGAAGGACGCACCAGATAAGAGTCCATCTTACCGCCGCCGGGCATCCCGTTATCGGCGATCACGTCTACGGCCAGACTTCGCGGAGGATCAGTCAGGTTCGGGATGCCGTACTTCAAAGCAGGCTGAAGACGATGAAGAGACAGGCGCTTCACGCGGCCCGTCTCGAGTTCCGGCATCCCGTTACGGGGAAAAGATTGTTGTTCGAATCTTCGCTCCCTGCCGATATGGAGCGCATGAGAGGTTATTTAAGGGCGTATGCCGAAAAAAAATATGGCTCCTGATAGCGGCGGATTGCAGCTGGTCAGGAGAGGACAGGTGGGTTATTTCGAATCTCCCCTGCTGGCGGCTTACGGCCGCCTTCTGACCCACGCCTTCTTTACCCGGCATGGGGGCGTCAGTTCGGGTCAATATTCCAGCCTGAACTTCAGTTCAAAGGAAGGCGACACGGCGGAGAACGTATCGCGCAATCTGGAGATTGCGGCTTCGTCGCTGGGCTTCTCGGCGGCTGATTTCCTTCTCGTCCGCCAGGTCCACGGAGACGGCATTCTCACATGGAACGGGAACCGGCCCCCCGTCGAACCCCTCATGTATGACGGAATAGTTACTTCCAGCACCGGGATTGCGCTCTGCATAAAAACCGCCGATTGCGTGCCGGTGCTGCTGGCGGATCCGGTGAAAAAGATTATCGGAGCTGTACATGCGGGGTGGAGGGGTACCGCCGCCCGCATCGTGCAAAAAGCCGTTCTTGTCATGCAGCGGGAGTATTCCTGCCGTCCCGAAAACATCCTCGCTTCAGAGGGCCCCGCCATAGGACCGTGCTGCTACGAGGTGGATGAAAGCGTCATTCGGGCCATGTGCGACCGGTCCTGGGCCGGCTTCGTCCATAAAGGCAAAATGCCGGATCGATGGATGCTGGATCTGGCGGGGATTAACGGGGTTCAACTCCGAGAAGCGGGGCTTCCCCCCGGCAATATTTCCATCGGTCCCGTGTGCACCTCATGCCGCACAGATCTGCTCTATTCCCATCGGGCCGAATCCGGCAGAACCGGCCGGTCCCTGAATTTCATTATGCTCAAGGTTCCGGCTCCATGAGCCGATATAAACCTGACATATAAAATCGGCAGCAAAAACGCTTGACAGGGAGAAGAGTATTATATATAAATTAGTCAGTCCCAAAAAGGCATATTAAACCCCCTTCCTTTTTGAGCGTACTTTCAAAAAACTCTGTAGCTGCCCATTGTTGATTCCACAGGTTTAATTTCGTCAATGCTTCGAATTACAATATAAAAAATTGGTAGGTATAAAGTGTCCCAGACTGCGGGTAAACAGGAAAAGTGTATGCCGGGGAGAATTATGAACGTCGTCGAGATGAAGAAGAAACCCATCAGCGAGCTGACCGTGATGGCGCGCGAGCTCAATGTGAGCAGCGCAAGCTCCATGCGAAAGCAGGATCTGATCTTCGCGATTCTCCAGGCCCAGACGGAAAAGAACGGTGTCATTTCCGGTGAAGGCGTGCTGGAAATCCTGCCGGACGGGTTCGGATTTCTGCGTGCCGTCGACTACAATTACCTCCCCGGGCCGGACGATATTTATGTCTCTCCTTCTCAGATACGCAGATTCAATCTGCGCACGGGCGATACGGTTTCAGGAGAGGTAAGGCCTCCCAAGGAGGGAGAGAAGTATTTCGCGCTCCTGAAAGTAGATTGCGTCAATTTCGAAAATCCGGAAGTAGCGAAAGACAAGATCCTCTTCGATAACCTGACTCCCCTTTATCCCGAGCAGAGACTCCGGCTGGAAGCGGACTCGGAGAATTTCTCGACGCGGGTCATGGATATGTTCACGCCGATCGGCAAAGGCCAGCGCGGCCTTATCGTGTCTCCTCCGCGTACGGGGAAAACGGTTCTTCTGAAGGACATCGCCCACAGCATCACGGCCAATCACAAGGAAGTTATTCTGATGGTCCTGCTCATCGATGAGCGGCCGGAGGAAGTAACCGATATGGAGCGGAATGTCAACGGCGAGGTAATTTCCTCCACATTCGACGAGCCCGCGACCCGCCACGTGCAGGTTGCCGAAATGGTGATCGAGAAGGCCAAGCGCCTGGTCGAGCATAAGAAAGACGTGGTCATTCTTCTCGACAGCATCACCAGGCTGGCAAGGGCATACAATTCGGTCGTACCCCCGAGCGGCAAAGTTCTCTCCGGCGGCGTGGACTCCAATGCCCTGCATAAGCCGAAGAGGTTTTTCGGCGCGGCACGGAATATAGAGGACGGTGGAAGCCTGACCATCATCGCCACGGCTCTGATCGATACCGGCAGCCGGATGGACGAGGTCATATTCGAGGAATTCAAGGGAACAGGCAATATGGAGCTGCACCTGGACCGTAAACTGTCCGACCGCAGGGTTTTCCCTGCATTCGATCTTGTCCGCTCCGGAACGCGCAAGGAAGAGCTGCTGATTCCGAAGGAGCACCTGAACCGGATCTGGATTCTCCGGAGACTGCTGCAGGAGATGAATCCTATCGATTCGATGGAATTCATCATAGACAAGCTCCGCAAAACGGAAGCCAACCAGGAATTCCTGAATTCGATGAACCAGTAAGGCATAATCTTTTCCCTTGAATTTTTAATGGATTGGCTATAGAAATCCAAAATCTCTCTGTCAGGTGGTTAATATGAAAAAAGACATACACCCGGAATACAAAGAAACTACGATCACTTGCGTGTGCGGCAATGTGATCAAGACCCGGTCCACGAAGAAAGACATAAAAGTGGAAATATGTTCCAGTTGCCACCCATTCATGACCGGAAAGCAGAAGATAATCGATACGGCGGGAAGAGTTGAACGGTTCGAGAAAAAATACGAGAAAACAAGGAAGAAGGCCTCCTCTTAGGCGGTCTGCTGAAGATGTTCGGGGGACCGGCGGAAACTCGAAATCAACATCTTCGGATATCGGTAAATACCCCGGAACAGCGTGTTGCGGGGTATTTTTTCATGTAGAGACATGCTCGATAAACTGCAGGTGCTTGTAACAAAATACGAGGAGCTCGAGAGGAAGCTGGGCGATCCGGATGTAATTGCGAACCGGACCGAGTATCAGCGATCCGCAAAGGAGCATTCCGACCTGCAGGCGATTGTGGGCGTTTACCGGGAATATAAAGAGGTTCTCAGGAATATCGAGGAGGATCAGCAACTCCTGGCCGAAAACGATGATGAACTGCGGGAACTCCTGAAAGAAGAGATACCGCGGCTTAAGGCCAGAAAAGAGGAGTTGGAATCCCGGCTCAAGGTTCTGCTGCTTCCTAAAGACCCCAATGACGAGAGAAATATCCTTCTCGAAATACGCGCCGGCACCGGCGGCGAGGAGGCCTCGCTCTTTGCCGCCGATCTGTTCAGGATGTACGCGAGGTATGCGGAACGCGCAGGCTGGCGGATCGAGGTGATGAACAGCAGCATCTCGGATAAGGGAGGGTTCAAGGAAATCATCGCTCTCCTGGAAGGAAAAGGGGCGTATCGCAGCCTCAAGTACGAAAGCGGTGTGCACCGGGTGCAGAGGGTGCCCGTAACCGAATCCCAGGGGCGGATTCACACCTCTGCCGTCACCGTAGCGGTTCTGCCAGAAGCAGAGGATGTAGAGGTCCAGGTAGATCCCAATGAAATACGTGTGGACGTGTACCGGTCGAGCGGGCACGGCGGACAGAGCGTGAATACCACCGATTCAGCCGTCCGGATAACACATATTCCCACGGGACTTATCGTTACCTGCCAGGATGAAAAGTCTCAGCACAAGAATAAGGCAAAGGCCTTGAAAGTGCTTAAAGCGAGGCTGCTGGACCGCATGACCCGCGAACGTGACGCCAAGATCTCGGAGAAGAGAAAAAGCCAGGTAGGGACCGGCGACCGAAGCGAGCGCATCCGAACGTATAATTTTCCCCAGGGCAGGATTACGGATCATCGGATCGGCTTGACATTGTATAATCTTGAAACAATCCTGGACGGGGATCTGCAGTCCGTTATCGATGCCCTGTCTACGCATTTTCAGACGGAAGCCCTGAAGGAATCTGCCGCCTGAGGTCCGCACGTCGCCCCATGAACAGCATCAAGAAAGTTCTCCATTCCGGAGCCGAGTTGTTGAAGACCAGCGGCCGCCCCGCCTGCCGGCTTGAGGCGGAAATACTGCTGTGTCACTGTCTCGGAAGCGATCGTGCGCTCCTTTATCGTGGTGCGGAAGAAGCTGTTCCGTCGGACGCGGAAAACAGATTCCGCGAGCTGGTAGGAAGACGGATCCGGGGAGAGCCCGTTGCGCAGATAATCGGAAAGAAAGAATTCTGGTCTCTTTCGTTCGAAGTCAACCGTGACGTGCTGATACCGAGACCGGAGACGGAAATCCTGGTCGAAGAGGCCCTCGACGCCCTTGCCGGAAGAAAAGGAAAATTGAAAATACTCGATCTCTGCACCGGTTCCGGCGCAATTGCCGTCGCGCTGGCTTCCGAATTGCCGGACGCGGAGATCACGGCGACAGACATATCCCCGCGGGCTCTTGAGACGGCGCACAGAAATGCGGAAAAACACTCCGTGGGGCAACGGATCACCTTTCTTTCGGGCGATCTCTTCGCTTCCGTTGACGGATCTTTTGACTTGATTGCCGCGAACCCTCCTTACATTGCCGAGAAGGATTGGACGGAGCTGGAACCGGGAGTGCGGTTGTACGAGCCAAGAGAAGCTCTGGTGGCCGGTCCGGACGGCATGGAATTTCATCGCCGGATAGCCGGCGAGAGCGCGGCATATCTGAAAGAAGAGGGCGTGCTGATCATGGAAATCGGCTGGGGACAGGGAGACGGGGCCGCAGGAATCCTGGAGAAGGCCGGCATATTCGAGGAGATCGCATTGAGGTCCGATTATTCCGGAATCCCGCGAACGGTGCGGGCAAGGAGGAAAAAAATCCGTGGATAAGATCGTCATCAGCGGAGGCAAGCGGCTGCAGGGCGAAGTCGCTGTGAGCGGGTCTAAAAACGCCGCCCTTCCGGTGATTGTCTCGTCTCTGCTCACGGAGGGATGGAATACGTTCCGTAATATACCTAAGCTTGTCGATATCAGGACGATCAAAAGACTCCTTAACCACATGGGAGTGGAGACCGAGGGAGATCAGACGCTGCGGATAAATGCGGCGAACGTAAGGGGCTTTGAGGCTCCTTATAATCTGGTGAAGACCATGAGGGCGTCGATCCTCGTTTTGGGCCCGCTGGTGGCCCGTTTCGGGAAAGCGAGGGTATCCCTTCCCGGCGGATGCGCCATCGGGGCGCGGCCCGTAAATCTGCACATCAAGGCCCTTGAAGAAATGGGGGCCCGCATTGATTTGAAGGGAGGCTACCTGGAAGCCAGTGCATCCCGCCTGAAAGGGGCGAAGGTATATTTTGACATCTCGACCGTTACCGGCACCGAAAACATAATGATGGCGGCGGTGCTGGCCAAGGGGACGACGGTGCTTGAAAATGCCGCGCGAGAGCCGGAAGTCGCCAATCTGGCGGAAGTACTGAATGGGATGGGAGCCAGGGTGAGCGGAGCCGGAACCGACGTTATCCGGATTGAGGGCGTAGACCGGCTCGGTCCCGTTGAAGCGGACGTCATTCCCGACAGGATCGAGACCGGGACATACATGATCGGCGCGGCTATCACAGGAGGCGACGTCCGCGTCATGGGATGCCGGCCGGACCATCTGAAGGCGCTCATTCGCAAACTGAGGGATACGGGAACGGAGGTAACGGAAATTCCCGGAGGAGTCAGGGTCTCCGGAACGGGCGATATGAAATGCGTCGACCTGAAAACCCTTCCCTACCCCGGGTTCCCGACCGACCTGCAGGCTCAGATGATGGCGTTAATGGCGCTTGGACGCGGGGTCAGCGTGATTACTGAAACCGTCTTCGAGAATCGCTTCATGCATGTAAGCGAACTCATTCGTATGGGGGCTGACATCACCGTCCAGGGACACAGCGCAACAGTCAGGGGAGTAAAGGGTCTCAAGGGAGCTCCCGTGATGGCGACGGATCTCCGGGCGTCGGCATGCCTGGTCCTGGCCGGGCTGGCCTCAAAAGGCGTTACGGAAATCTCCCGCGTCTATCACCTGGACAGGGGCTACCAGGAGATAGAAAAAAAGCTCTCCCGCCTGGGTGCGGACATCAGAAGGGTAAAAGAATGAGACTGCTTGAATCGGGAAAGCCGGATTTCAAACTCTTCCTGCAGAAAATAAGAAGCAGGCGCGGTCCAGTTCCCGCCGCCGTCGCCGATAGAGTGCGCGGCATCCTCAGGGAGATCGAAGAAAGCGGAGACGAAGCGCTATTCCGCTATACCAGGCTGTTCGATGAATTTGAGATAACTTCCTCCAACATGGAGGTGACGGCGGATGAGATCAGGGACGGATTGGCCGGGCTGCCGCAGGACGATCTCGAGGTGCTCAAAACGGCGGCCGGCCGGATCGAGCGCTACCACCGAAAACAGCTGATTAAATCCCGCATGGGCGCGGAGGACGGAGGTATCCGGCTGGGGTACCTGGTCCGGCCTCTGGAACGCGTCGGCGTTTACGCCCCCGGGGGATTGGCCGTTTATCCGTCCACTGTCCTCATGTCTTCCATTCCCGCGAAGGTTGCGGGCGTGAAAGAAATAATTCTGTGCAGCCCGGCCAAAAAGGGCAGGATAAGCCCCCTTATTATCGCCGCGGCGGTTCTGGGCGGAGTTTCGCGTATTCTCAAGATCGGCGGAGCGCAGGCTATAGCCGCAATGGCGTTCGGAACCCGTTCCGTGCCGGGAGTCGACAAGATCGTCGGTCCCGGAAACTCCTATGTCACGGAAGCCAAAAGACAGGTCTTCGGTCTGGTGGGAATAGACATGATTGCCGGGCCGAGCGAGATTATGATAATAGCCGACGGCATTTCCGATCCCGCCGCTGCGGCGGCCGACCTCATTTCCCAGGCGGAGCACGATCCCCTGGCCTGCTCCATCCTGATCACGCCGGACCGATCTTTCGCCGGGCGGGTGCTCGAATGCGTTGCAAGCCAGCTGCGGGATTATTCCTCCGGATCTCCCGCGCGCTCTTCCATCGCGGAATACGGGGCCGCTTTCATAACAGCCGACCTGGCGGAAGCGGTGGAGGTGGCGAACTCACTCGCGCCCGAGCACCTGGAGCTGATGGTTGAAAATCCCGACGAGCTGCTGGAGGGGATCAGGAACGCGGGCGCCGTATTCCTGGGCAGGTATTCGCCCGAGGCGGTAGGAGATTATCTGGCGGGTCCAAGCCATGTCCTGCCGACAGCGGGAACAGCCCGTTTTTCCTCTCCGCTCGGCGTGTACGATTTTCAGAAAAGAACCAGCGTTATTTCCTTTTCGGAAGAGGCGCTGGCGAAATTCGCCGGGAAGACGGTCCGTTTTGCCGAATTGGAGGGACTGCCCGCACATGGGCGCTCCGTTTCGATCAGGCAAAAACCAGATAAGTCTTGACAAATCAACAATGTGGTTTATTATTCCCGCGGTGTTTCGGAGGGCGGGCGTAATTCAGCGGTAGAATGTCAGCTTCCCAAGCTGAACGTCGTGGGTTCGATTCCCATCGCCCGCTCCAAATCCGATTTCTTCATTTTTATCTTGCATTTCCCGATCTTAAGTGGTATAGAAAACAAATTCATTCTGGATTTAATGAGGAGTGGGCGTTGCCCACTTTTTTATTTTAAGCCGGGTAATAGGATTTCGTTTGCAGTCTTACAGGGAGCGGATCTGGAAAATAGCGGAACCCGCGTTGAGGGCCGAGGGCCTGGAGCTCGTCGAAATAGAGTGCCTGCGGATGAAGTCCCGCTGGCTGGTCCGGATTTATATAGACAAGCCGGGCGGGGTCACCCTGGATGACTGTCAGGCGGCCAGCAACCTGATGGGCGACCTGCTTGATCTGCACGATATTCCTCCGGGTTCGTATACGCTGGAAGTTTCCTCCCCGGGACTGGACAGGCCTCTGGTGAGGGAAGAGGATTTCCAGAAATACAAGGGATCGCGCGTCAATATCAAAACCAGCGAAAAAATAGAGGGAAGCAGAAATTTTCATGGAACTCTGCTCGACTTTGCGGACGAGGGCGGCGGAAAGGCGCTGATCGTCGACGTGGATGGTAAAATTTACAGGATACCCAAGGACAAGGTTCTCAAGGCCCATCTCGCATATGAATTATAGCGGGGCAGACAGGCACCGCAGGGCTGCGAATCCTTCTGGGAGGTTCATATGCTACCGGAATTGAAACGCCTTATCGAACAGATGGGCAAGGAAAAAGGAATAGACAAGCAGATCATCATCGAGGCGCTGGAGTCTGCGATGATGACGGCCGCAAAAAAGAAACTGGGCCCGCGCGCTGAAGTGGAGGCCCATTACAACGAAGAGGCGGGCGAGATAGAAGTGTTTCAGTTCAAGACCGTCGTAGACAAGGCCCTTGATCCCGAAACGCAGATTACGAGGGACGAGGCGCGGAAACTGTTCGACGAGGAGGCAGAGCCGGGAGACAGCCTCGGCATAAAGATCGAGACGGCAAGCTTCGGAAGGATCGCCGCCCAGACCGCAAAGCAGATTATAATTCAGAAAGTGAAAGACGCCGAGCGTGACAACATTTATGACGAATACAAGGATAAAAAAGGGCAGCTTGTCAGCGGATTCGTCCAGAGATTCGATGCGGGCAGCATCATAGTGAATCTGGGAAGAACCGAAGGCGTAATCCCGACTTCGGAGCAGATCCACAAGGAAAATTTCAAGCGCGGCGAAAGAATACGGGCGTACGTCTATGACGTGAAGAAAATATCCAAAGGCCCGCAGATCATTCTTTCCCGCACGCATCCGGGATTCCTCCGCTCCCTGTTCGAGATGGAGGTTCCGGAAATAGCCGAAGGCCTGATCGAGATTGTCAGCGTTTCCAGGGAGCCGGGCAACAGGTCAAAGATTGCGGTCAAAACCCACGACAAGGATATAGATCCGGTCGGCGCCTGCGTCGGAATGCGCGGATCCCGCGTCCAGAGCGTGGTTCAGGAACTCAGGGGGGAGAAGATAGACATCGTCCCGTATTCGGACGATCCGGTAAAGTATGTCTGCAGCGCGCTTTCTCCGGCCAAGGTGGACCGCGTCCTCCTTTACGAAGACGTTCGCTCCATGGAGGTAATTGTGCCGGACGACCAGCTGTCGCTGGCCATCGGCAAAAACGGACAGAATGTCCGGCTTGCCGCGAGACTCACGGGCTGGAAGATAGACGTGAAGAGCCAGACGGCGGTCGCCGCTTCCGCGGGAGAGGGATTCAAGGCCCTGCTCCGTATTCCGGGAATCAGCGAGTCCAAAGCGGAGACCCTGTTCGCGGGGGGATTCAAGAGCATTTCCACAATTGCCTCCGCCGAGCCCGCGATGCTGACAACCCTTGTCGATGAGAACGAGGAAACGGTCCTGCAATGGATCGACGAGGCGGGTAAAATCATATCCGAAGAAGCCGGCGGCAAGGTGGCGTGAAAGCAAGAGACAGGTTGAAGGAGTTACAAGAATGTCCAAGACGAGAGTTTACGAGTTGGCCAAGGAACTCGGCATAGACAGCAAGGATCTGATTCAGCGCCTGGGGAAGCTCGGTGTCGCCGTGAAATCCCATTCGAGCTCTCTCGAAGATGCGGTTGTGGAAAGGATTCGCCGAGAATTCGCTCTCGGAGAAGCGAAGGAAATTCAGGAAAGCAGAATCAAGTCCACCGTCATCAGGAGAAGGGCCGTGCGCCTTCCTGTCCAGGAAACCGCTGAACCTGAGCCGGTTGAACCGCCGCCGCCGTCCGTAAAGGAAGCAGCCCCGGAAAAAGCGGCGGAAAAGGCGGAAAGGAAACCGGAGCCGGCTTCTGTCCCGTCGCCTGCTCCCCCCCTCGCGGAAGTTCAGCCGGAAATTGCCGCCAAAAAACCCGAGGCCGCCAGGGTTCCTGTTCCTGAAAAAGCGGAGCCGGCGGTTGCAGTTTCCCGGGCGGAGCCGGAAAAGAAAAAGCTCGAAAAAGAACCCCGGAAGGAAGCTGCCGCCAAAGCAGAGCCGAAAGCGCCGGCGGAAACTCCCGCTTCCAAGGAGGATGCAGCAGCTAAAGAATCTAAAAAGCCTAAACGGCCGGTCGAAATCGTAATGGAGGAGGCTCCGGCAAAAAAGAGGCCGTTCTTCAAGCAATCCAGCGAAAAGAAGGACAAACACTGGGAAAAAGAGCGCGACGAGGAAAGGATCAACCGGTGGAAAGAGGCGAAAAAGGGCGTCCTCGTCGGAAAGATGAAGAAAACGGAAATTACCGTTCCGAAAGCGATCAAGCGGCGGATGAAAATTGCGGAGAGTATACGTGTCGGCGACCTGGCGAAGAAGATGGGAGTTAAGGCCACGGAGGTGATCAATAAACTGATCGCCCTCGGCATCATGGCGTCGATAAATCAATCCATTGATTACGATACCGCTTCGCTGATCGCCGGCGAGTTCGGGTATCAGGTGGAACCGGTCGCCGCGGAACTGGAAGAGAGCATTCAAAAACCCGAGGCTTCCTCCCGGAACCTGAAACCCAGAGCCCCGGTCGTCACCGTCATGGGGCACGTGGACCACGGCAAGACGTCGCTTCTCGACGCCATCCGCGAAACCAACGTCATCGAGGGGGAAGCGGGAGGAATCACCCAGGCAATCGGCGCCTACCACGTCCACATCAAAAACCGCGACATCGTTTTTCTCGACACTCCCGGCCATGAAGCATTCACGTCCATGCGGGCCAGGGGGGCGCAGGTGACGGACATCGTTATTCTGGTTGTAGCGGCCGACGACGGCGTAATGGAGCAGACGGTTGAGGCCATCAACCACGCCAAGGCAGCCAAGGTCCCGATCATTGTCGCGGTAAACAAGATGGATAAACAGGGTGCGAATCCCGAAAGGATTTTGAGAGAGATCGCTGATCACGGCCTGGTATCGGAGGAATGGGGAGGCGATACGCTGATCGCCAAGATCTCGGCCAAGAAGAAGACGGGCATTGAAGACCTGCTTGAATTGATTCTGCTGCAAGCCGATGTGATGGAACTGAAGGCCGACCCGGACCGTCCGGCCCGGGGCGTGATCATCGAGGCGAAACTGGACAAGGGAAGAGGGCCGGTGGCCACCGTCCTTATCCAGGAAGGGACGCTTCGTGAAGGAGACGCCTTCGTCTGCAGGACGGAATACGGCAGGGTCCGCGCCCTTATCGACGATAAAGGATACCGCGTCAGGGAAGCGGGGCCTTCCATACCGGTGGAGGTGATCGGTTTCTCCAATGTGCCGAACGCCGGGACCGATTTTATCGGCGTCGAAGATGAAAGGAAAGCCAGGACGATCAGCGAATACTGGATGCGCAAGGAGCGCGAGAAAGGCGCCGCCGCCACCTCCAAGATAACCCTGGAACAGCTTTATGACCGTATCAGGGAAGGCGCGAAAGAACTGAATGTAATCCTTAAGGCTGATGTCCAGGGGTCGATCGAGGCCCTCTCCGAGGCCCTCAACAAACTGAGCACGGAAGACGTCAAGCTCAAAATTATTCACAGTTCCACGGGTGCCATAACGGAAACCGACGTTCTGCTGGCCTCGGCTTCGGATGCGGTAATCATCGGCTTCCGGGTCAGGCCGGATACAAGGGTCTCCGAGATCGCCAAGGACGAGCTGGTAGATATCAAGCTGTACGATATCATCTACAACGCAATCAACGATGTAAAGGCGGCCATGGAGGGCCTGCTGGAGCCGGTCTTCCGGGAGGTTTATCTCGGTCGCGCGGAAGTGCGGGAGACTTTCAAGGTTCCCAAGGTCGGCACAATCGCCGGGAGCTATGTCACGGACGGCAAAATAGCGAGGGATGCGCGCGCCAAGCTTGTCCGTGAAGGCGTATCGATATATGACGGTAAAATACTCTCCCTGAAGCGATTCAAAGACGATGCAAAAGAGGTCGCAGCCGGCTTCGAATGCGGCATCGGGATAGAGAATTTCAATGACATCAAGCAGGGGGACGTCATTGAGGCGTATTCACAGGAGAAGGTGGAAAGGAAACTCTGATTTCGCGCCTGGAATTTGTAAAAAACATGGTTGTAGGAACGGGTATCGTAGAAATCTTTGTTGAAGAAAGCCGGTCCTTGAAGGACAAAAGGGCCGTGGTAAAAAGCATCCTGAGAAGGACTCAGAACGAGTTCAATATTTCGATTGCCGAAATCGGAGACCTGGACCACTGGAAAAAAAGCCGAATAGGGTTCTCAATGGTCGGAAACGACCGCGGATTCATCAATTCCAAGGTGGATAAGGTTCTTCGGTTCATTGAGGATTTGTACCTCGCTCAGGTCCTTCGCTCCAGGATAGAGATATCGAGCCTTTCCGATGTGCTGGATCCCGGCGGAAGGGTGGTTCATTCCGATGACGATGAAAAGAGCTGACCGTGTTTCCGACCTGATCAAGGCGGAACTGTCCGATATCCTTCTGCGCGAAGTGAGGGATCCCCGGATCGGCAGCATAACCATAACAGACGTGAAACTGACGGACGATCTCAAGTCGGCGAAAATATATTTCGTGCGCATGGGGGATGATTCACGCCGCTCGGAAGCGGAAGAGGGGCTGCAGAAGGCGGCCGGATTTCTGCGCAGGGAGTTGGGCAGGCGGATCCAACTCAGGTTCGTGCCGTCCATCAGCTTCATTTACGACAGATCCTTCGAGTATGGCGACCGTATAGACAAGCTGCTCTCAGACGTGCGGCGGGAAGATTCGGAATAGGATGTTCAGCAAGATCCTGGAAATCGTGGATGCCGGGAAGAGCTTTCTGGTGACCTCCCATGTCAGACTCGATGGAGACGCGATCGGATCGGAACTTGCTCTTTGCCTTCTGCTGAGGGCTATCGGCAAGGAGGCGACGGTTTATAACCAGGACCCGACCCCGGAATCTTACCTTTTCCTGCCGGGGGCCGGGGATCTGATCTTTCACAAGCTGGATGCGGATGCTTATTATGACGCTGTGTTTGCCCTGGACTGCAGCGAACTGGAGCGGATAGGTGATGAATCGGTCCGCATCGGAGGCATTTCGCCGATCATTAATATTGATCACCATATCTCAAACAGAACTTTCGGCAATTATTATGCCGTCGATCCAGGCGCGAGTTCGACGGGGGAACTTCTCTTCCGGATGGCGGAGGAGGCCGGATGGGAGCTGAGTCCTGAAATTGCCACAAATCTTTATACGGCCATCCTGACCGATACGGGTTCGTTCCGGTATTCGAATACGGGCGCGGGCACTTTTTCAGTCGCCGGAGCACTGGTGGAGCGGGGAGCCGACCCGGCATGGATAGCGGAGCAGGTATACGACTCCGTCCCGGCGCAAAAGGTAAAGCTGCTGCACCGGGCGCTGGGGACGATCGGCTTTGCTTCAGGCGGACGCATCTGTTCGGTCCTGGTATCGCGGCGTATGATGGAGGAGGTTCAGGCCCGGCCTGAGCACGCGGAGAACTTTGCCGAATTCATCAGGTCGATTTCCGGAGTCGAAGTTTCAATCTTCTTCACGGAGATTTCCGACAGGCAGTACAAGGTGAGTTTCCGCTCCAAAGGTTCGTTTGACGTGGAGGAGATTGCCGGCCGGTTCGGAGGCGGCGGGCACAGGAATGCGGCCGCTTGCAGATTACCGGGCGCCTACGAAGAAGTCAGGCATGCGGTAATGGCGGCCGTTCAGGCGAAGATGAAATGAACGGGATAGTTCTGATCGATAAACCTTGCGGAAAGACCTCTTTCGATGTCGTCGAGGAAGTCCGGAGGGCTGCATGCGTAAAGAAGGCCGGACATACAGGGACGCTTGATCCGCTGGCGACCGGCGTCCTTCCCGTTTGCCTTAATGAGGCTACTAAACTGGTGCAGTTCCTCATCGAGGACAGGAAGGAATACCGGGCGACGATGCTTCTCGGTGTAGAAACGGATACTCTGGACATAGAAGGGCGCGTAGTCGCCAGCAGGGAAGCGGACGTCGACCGGTCCGGCGTGGAGGCAGTGCTTAAGGAGTTCATAGGTCTTCAGGAACAGGTGCCTCCCAGGTACAGTTCCGTCAAGCACCGCGGAAAACCGCTCCACAGATGGGCCAGAGAGGGAACATTGATCGATCCCCCCTTCCGCATGGTCGAAATCTACCGGATGGATCTGGAGGAATTCAACCCGCCTTATATAACTTTTTTGGTCTTTTGTTCTAAAGGGACTTATATCCGCTCGCTCTGCCGCGACATCGGGAAGAAGCTCAATGCTCCCGCATGCCTCTATGCGCTTGTCCGCACGCGGAGCGGGGCATTCGCCCGCGAAAAGGCGGTCAGCCTGGAGGGAAAGAGCCCGGAAAAAAAGCGGGAGCTGCTGGAGAGCAATCTTATATCCATGACGGATGCGCTTTCCCGCCTCAAACCGGTCTTTGTCAGCAACGAAACAGCGGACAGGGTAAGAAAAGGGCACCAGCCGGTCCGGGCCGACCTGGGATACCCTGCGGCTTCCGATTTCCAGGAAGGACAGGTCGTTCAGCTGGTTGCATCCGGAAATAATCTCGTCGCCGTCGGGCGCATATTGCGCGACGGCGCGGCGGGGGCAATGAATTCCAATAATCCGGCTTTGAAGATCCTCAGAGTGATTAATCATTGATCTTGGAAAACCGGTTGTGTATAAATCATTGAAAGTGCCCGTTTTACGGTGTATCAGGCCGTCCGGGAAAGCAATTCAGGACATGAGGAGGATGAAAAGTGACTTTAGGACTGGATAAAAAAAAGGATATCATCCAAAGCTATAAAACCAATGAGAAGGATACGGGATCTCCGGAAGTCCAGATCGCGTTGTTGAGTGCGAGAATCCAGTATTTGACGGAGCATTTCAAGTCTCACAAAAAAGACCATCATTCCCGCCGGGGGCTTCTGAAGATGGTCGGTCAGAGGAGAAGGCTTCTGGATTACTTGAAGAAAAAAGATGTGGAGAGATACAGGAGCGTGATTCAGAGGCTCGGTATCAGACGCTGATTTCAAATACAACATCGAGCAAGGGAAAAAAGATGACAGAAATTTTTCGTACCCAGTTTTCCGGCAAGGAATTCTCCATCAGGACCGGCTATCTTGCAGGTCAGGCGGACGGATCCGTACTTGTACAGTGCGGGGAAACCATTGTTCTCGTGACCGCCGTTTCATCGAAGCAGAGGAGAGAAGGCATAGATTTTCTCCCGCTCACGGTCGACTATCAGGAAATGACCTTTGCGGCGGGAAAGATTCCCGGCGGATTTTTCAAGCGGGAAGGAAGGCCTAACGAGCGCGAAATATTGGTTTCAAGGCTGATCGACAGATCCATCCGGCCGCTCTTTCCGAAAGGATACAGCAACGAGACGCAGGTCGTGGCTACGGTGCTGTCCGTGGACAATGAAAACGATCCCGACGTCACGGCAATGCTTGGCGCGTCCTTCGCATTGCAGATTTCAGACATTCCTTTCAAGGGGCCCATTGCAGGCGTGCGGGTCGGCAGAATCGGGGGGCAAATTGTATGCAACCGTTCCGCAAAGGAGATGGAGCAAAGCGATCTCGACCTCTTTTTCGTCGGCAGGAAGATTCCCGTGGACGGCGGGGGATACGAAGTCAATCTTGTCATGCTCGAGGGGGGCGCTTCCGAGGTCGACGAGGATGTCGTGCTGGAGGCGATAAGGACCGGCCTGGAAGCCGTGCGTCCCGCCCTTGATGTGCAGGACGAAGCCGTTCAGAAAATCGGAAAAGCCAAGCGGTCATATGCAACGATTCAGTATGATGAAGAGTTCCGCAAGAAGGTGGCCGAACTTGCGCTGCCCGGTCTCAGGCACGGATATTCCCTGGCGGGGAAAGCGGAAAGGCATCTCTACATAGATGAAGTGAAAGAAAACGTCATGAAAGCTCTGGCTTCCGAAACGGAAGAGGTGAACGAGCTGGCGGTCGACGGTATTCTGGAAGAACTCACGCGCAGCGTCCTGCGCGAAAAGATTTTTAACGAAAACCGGAGAATTGACGGAAGAAAACCCGACCAGATCAGGACCATAAGCTGCGAAACCGGAATCCTCCCCCGAACGCACGGGTCGGGTCTCTTCACCAGGGGAGAGACGCAGGCCCTTGCCGTGCTGACGCTCGGCACCTCGTCCGACGAGCAGAGAATGGATTATATCAGCGGAGAGGAAATGAGATGGTTCCTTCTCCATTATAATTTTCCTCCCTTCAGCGTGGGAGAGGTGCGAGGGTTGAGGGGGCCCGGCCGGAGGGAAATCGGGCACGGCGCCCTTGCGAGGAGAGCCCTGCTTCCGGTACTTCCTTCCCAGGAGGATTTTCCATACACAATACGTATTGTTTCGGAGATTCTCTCCTCAAACGGATCTTCCTCAATGGCTACCGTATGCGGGGGAACCCTTGCATTAATGGACGGGGGCGTCCCCGTGAGGGACATCGTGGCCGGGATCGCCATGGGACTCCTGAAGGAGGGTGATAAGGTGGCGGTTCTCTCCGACATCCTCGGGGACGAGGACCACGCGGGAGATATGGATTTTAAAATATGCGGTACGGTGAAAGGCGTCACCGCCATGCAGATGGATATCAAGATCGACCGGGTGTCTGAAAACGTCCTCAGGCAGGCGCTGGTCCAGGCGAAAGAGGGAAGAATCTTCATTATCGGAAAAATCAGGGAAGCTATTGCCGCTCCGCGGCCGGACATCTCCGTGTACGCGCCAAGGATAACGACTCTCAAGGTCAAGCCCGACAAGATCCGCGACGTAATAGGGACCGGCGGCAAGAACATTCGGCAGATTATCAGTGAAACCGGAGTGACGATAGATGTCCAGGACGACGGGACGGTGACCATTGCTTCCAACGATATGGAAGCGGCGGCCCGGGCAGTCGCCATGGTCAAGTGGCTCACCGAAGAGGCTGAAGTCGGCAAGCTTTACATGGGGACCGTGAAGAGGGTTGTCGATTTCGGAGCTTTCGTGGAAATACTGCCGGGAACGGAAGGACTCGTTCATATTTCCCAGCTGGCGAAAGAGAGGGTCAATAAGGTAACTGACATATTGAACGAAGGCGAAAAAGTTCTCGTCAAAGTGCTGGAAATCGATAAACAGGGAAAAATCCGGTTGAGCAGGAAGGAAGCGCTGGGACATAATGTGCCGCAAAACGGTCCTCGATAACGGGTTACGGGTTGTAACCGAGAAAATCGGTCATGTGCGGTCCGCATCCATCGGCATCTGGGTCCAGTGCGGCTCCCGGAGCGAAGACATAGAGAATAACGGAACGGCCCACTTTATCGAGCATATGCTTTTTAAAGGTACCGCAGTCAGATCCGCCTTTGACATCGCCTCCGAAATTGATTCCATGGGAGGTGTGATCAACGCCTATACGGGGAAAGAACTCACCTCTTTTTACGTGAAAGTTCCCGATTACCACCTCCCGCGGGCGATTGACGTCCTTGCCGATCTGTTCCTTAATTCCCTTCTCGAGCCGGACGAAGTTGAAAAAGAAAAATCCGTCATCCTCCAGGAAATAAACCTGATCGAGGACACTCCCGACGACTACATCCATGACTTTTTCGGCCGGATCTTCTGGAACGGGCATCCGCTCGGATTTCCCGTAATCGGAACACGCGAGACGGTTTCGCGCTTTCACAGGAGCGGCCTGCTTTCTTTTTTCCGGGAAAACTACAGGGCCAACCGGGTTGTGGTCGCCGCGACCGGCAATATCGATCATGACCGGTTCACGGAAGAAATAAATCTGCGTCTCAGCCGCTTGGAGGGAAACGGGAAAATCGGTGTTACGAACAGCCCGGTCCCATGCTCAAGGACCGGTATTCACTTCCGGGAACTGGAGCAGGTTCACATTCTCATCGGAACCGCCGGTCCTCCTTTCACCAGCCCTCTCCGGTACGCGGCCTATCTTCTCAACTCCGTTCTGGGGGGGAGCATGAGTTCGAGACTGTTCCAGGAGATCAGGGAAAAACGGGCGCTGGCTTACGCCGTGCATTCTTTCCTGGTGTCATACAGGGATGCCGGAAAGATGGCGTTTTATGCGGGAACGGGCGAAGACAAGGCCCGTGAAGTAGTGGGACTGATCTTTTCTGAAATGGACAAGCTTGCGGACGTAAAGCTGACGGACAGAGAGCTTCATTCGGCAAAGGAACAGATCAAAGGCAACTTTCTCCTGGGCATGGAAAGCACGGACAGCAGGATGACGCGGCTGGCGAAAAATGAAATGTACTTCGGCCGTAATATCACCATTGATGAAACGCTGGAAAATATCGACGGCGTGTCGGCGGAGACTGTAAGAGAACTTGCCGCCGATGTGCTGGATCCGGCTGCCGCCGTCGTAGCCGCACTGGGCAGGATATCCGAAGAAGATCTGATCCCGCCGGAGTGGAAGGCAAAAAGGAGCTGATTGTGGCCGAACGAATCCGGATCCGCATTCGGCGCCTCCCGGGAAATGAAGACATTCCCCTGCCCCGCTATATGACCGCCCGGTCCTCCGGGATGGACATTCATGCTGCGGTCGAAGGGGAAACGGTTCTGCCGCCGGGAGAAATTAAAGCTATACCGTCCGGGTTTGCCGTTTCCATTCCCGAAGGATACGAAGCGCAGATCCGCCCGAGAAGCGGATTGGCCGTCAAGTCGGGAATAACCCTGATTAACGCCCCGGGCACGGTGGATGCGGATTTTCGCGGGGAAATCCGGATTCTGTTGATCAATCTGGGGCGGGATCCGCATATTGTGCGGCGCGGGGACCGCATCGCCCAGATGATCATACAGCCGGTATGCCGGGTGAAATGGGAAGAGGTGGAATCGCTGGATCCGACCCGGCGGGGCGAGGGGGGATTCGGGCACACTGGGTCGTAAGATGAAGTTGAGAAATCGAGAAGTTGAGAAGTTACGACAAAAGACTAAGAAAGTTCAGTTTCGGCATAGCGGATGTGAAGAGTAAGTCTGGGCTGAGGTTCGGAAATGAAAAAATATAGGGTCAACAAGACCTATCAGGAGATTAATGAGAAGATCCGGCAGGGCAAAGTCGTGGTCGTCACCGCCGAGGAGATGATCGACATCGTCGAGCGAAACGGAGATGTCCGGGCTGCGGAAAAAGTCGATATCGTTACCACCGGCACATTTGCTCCGATGTGTTCATCCGGCGCCTTTCTCAATTTCGGGCATGCTTCTCCAAGAATAAAAGCAATGAAGGTGTGGCTCAACGACGTCGCGGCGTATGGAGGCATTGCCGCCGTGGACTGCTATATAGGCGCGGCCGAAGTCGCCGAAGGGGATCCGCTCAACAGCGTTTATCCCGGGGAATTCAATTATGGCGGAGGCCATGTCATTGAGGATCTCGCAGCCGGCAACGTGGTCCGTCTGCGCGCAGAAGGGTACGGGACCGACTGCTACCCCGCGAGGAAATTCGAGAAGAGTATCACTATCGGCGATTTGCAGGACGCAATTCTGTTCAATCCCAGGAATGCGTATCAGAACTACAGTTGCGCCGTGAACATGTCCGACAAAACGATCTACACCTACATGGGGGTGCTTCGGCCCCGCCTGGCCAACGCCAATTATTCCACATCGGGACAGCTTAGCCCTCTGTTCAACGATCCATACTACCGTACCATAGGAATCGGAACCCGCATTTTCCTGGGAGGAGCGCAGGGGTACGTGGCCTGGCAAGGGACGCAGCATAATCCGAACGTGGAGAGAACGGCGGGCGGAGTCCCGACGGCGGGCGCAGGGACAATCGCCACAATCGGCGACCTGAAAGAGATGAGCCCGGAATGGCTGTCCGGAGCGAGCATGCTCGGATACGGAGTTTCGTTGTACGTCGGCATCGGGATTCCTATTCCAATTCTGAATGAGGAAATGGCCCGTTTTACATCCATCCGGGACGAGGATATCGTCACGCAGGTTTACGACTACAGCATGGATTATCCCAAAGGCGAGCCGAAGAGCCTGACGGAAGTCAGCTATAAGGAGCTGAGGAGCGGGCGGATCGCGCTTCAGGGGAAAGAGGTGGCCACGGCGCCGTTATCCAGCTATTTCAAGGCCCGTGAAATAGCCAATATCCTGAAGACCTGGATAGAGGAAAGACGGTTCTACCTGGGGGAGCCTCAGCAACTCCTTCGCTCAGTAAACGGATAATCGGCTAAAGGCTCAGGGCAAAGAGCTAAAGGCAAAAAACTCAAAGAAACTGCGACGGCGTTCTGCGGGTTATTATGACCCATGCCGTGCGCATCAACCCTCCACGCCCTGGTGCTTCCATCCCGCGCTTCCCGCTTTCCCAGAAACAGAAGAGGGCAAGATTTCTCATCCGCAGGCGGATTCGAAATGACAGAAAAAACCTTTCCCGCCTGACGCATGATGCAACGGACGCAAGGACTTCTTCCTGCCCGATGCCTGATGCCTATTATCCATGCCCCATCACCCGGAACCCCTTACCCTTTACCCCTTACACCTTACGACTAAAAATAAGTGATTGTTCCCGGATTAAATTTCGTGTATACGACTTCCATCTCCGCCTCATGGGCGGACGGAGGAAGTCTGTCTTGAAGCTTGGGAAATACCTCATCCTCTTCCTTGTGCTGATGGCATTGCTGATCGTCTTCGGCAACAACGGTCTTATCGACAACCTCGTCATGAAAGAGAAGCAGAACATCCTGAAAGATGCCAACCTTCAGCTGGTTCACGAGAATTACAGACTGAAACGCGAGATTTACCTCCTGAAAAACGATATCAGACATATTGAGACTGTCGCTCGCAACGATCTCGGCATGGTCATGAAGGGAGACATTGTCTACAAGCATGTCGACCGGTGATCCGAGGCGGCCTGATTCCCGTTTATTGTGACGGGGATCACAAAGGCAAACCCCGGGAAAGCTAAAGCTTTCCTCGATCAGACCCGATAAATAGCATGTAGTGACGGGCGTCTCAGGATCGTTTGACAGCCGGATTTAATTATAGGAGGAACCTGAAAAGAGCGAATCTCTGGTGAATAGGTGGGGCGCAGGAGTCACCAGCCCCCGGTCTCCCTGGAACAGTTGCGTTGCCGCGCCTTACTGAACTCGGCCCGCAGAATTGATGATCCATGAAACCCGCCCCCGGCAATCCTCTTCCCTGAAGTCCTCTTTTCCCGGCTCGCGCCCATAAGGGCTTCGCGTTCGGAGTAATCGATGTTCGGATTGGAAAAATTGTTTTCGGGAAAAGGAGTGGCCGGTCTGGATATCGGTTCCAGTTCCCTCAAACTGGCGGAAATATCAGACACGCCGGAAGGTTATGAGCTTAAAACCCTGGCGGGAATCTACCTTCCTCGGAATGTAATAGCGGGTGGTGTAATCCTCGACCGGGAAACTCTTACCGGTAAAATTCGGGAACTCTTCAAAAACAGCGGCTGTAAAGCCCGGAATATCGTCACATCGCTTTCCGGACACAACGTTATAATTAAAAGGACCGGATTTTCGTCCATGGACGAGGAGGAGTTCCGGCTGCTGCTGAACGATGAGGCCGACAAGTATCTTCCTTTCGAAGACATCCGCGAGGTCAATTTCGATTTTCAGATCCTCGGCGAGAGCGACACCACTCCGGGGCAGATGGACGTGGTCCTGGCCGCGGCGCGTAAAGAAATCATAAATACATTCATGGAAGCGGTCAATAAGGCGGGCCTGAAGGTCGTGATAATGGACGTGGACCCTTTCGCCCTTGAGACCATGTACGAAGCCAACTATGATTTCGAGGAGCAGGACGTGGTTGTCCTCGTCAATATCGGGGCGAGCATCACCAATATCAACGTGATCAAAAAAGGCGGCTCCATCTTTACCCGAGACTTCTCCATCGGCGGGGACGCCATCACCGAGATTATCCAGAAAAAGCTCGGCATCGAATTCGACGAGGCCGAGGCGGTAAAAATAGCCGTGTCCGGGGGAAGGGAAGACCGGGGGGTTACGGCATCCGACCTGGTCGAAATCGCCGATCCTATTCTCTCCGAAATTGAGAGGTCGGTTGACTACTTCCGTTCCACATACGGCAGCGAGTTCATTCGCAGGGTAATCGCCGGAGGAGGATCGGCCGTCATTCCCGGCATTCTGCCGGCCCTCACCCAGAGATTGAATATTGAAACGGAGCTGGTGAATCCTCTCCAGAACATCCGCATCGACCGCAAAAAGTTCGATCAGCACAATCTGGAAGAAATCGGGTCGAGGACCGCCATCGCAGTCGGACTCGCCTTGCGGAGGCTCAACGACCGATGATCAAGATCAACCTCCTGCCGTATCGCGACACGAAGAAAAAGAGCAGTCTCAAGAAGGAGCTGCTGCTTTATATCTCCGTCGCCGGAGTATTCATCGCCGCCATCGCCGCTTTTCACGTTTATCTCGCAGTCAGCACGGACGATCTTGAAAGGCTGATGAAAGATTCGGAAGGCAGGCTTTCTGAATTGACAAAGGCCGCCGGAGAAATCGACAAGGTAAAAGGCGACCGGACAAGTCTCGAAAAAAAGATCGCGATAATCAGGAATCTGGAAGAGAACAGGCTGAAACCGGTGCTCCTGCTGGATTCCCTTTCCACGCTGATTCCCGCAGGACAGCTGTGGTTTACGAATATGGCGGCGAACGAGGTCGACCTGAAGATTGACGGCGTCGCCCGCGACAACGAGGCGATCGCGCGCCTCATGAAAAACCTGGAACGGTCCGTTTATTTCCGTTCGGTTGATCTGGTCGCTTCAAAGCAGATTGTCATCGGCGGCACAAAACTGCAGGGATTCACGTTGACATGCGCGTTCAAAAAGGTATAGCGCAATGGCATTCAAGCTGAACACAGACCAGATCAAGAATCTTCCGCCCAAGCAGAAGTGGATGCTGCTTGCGCTGCTGCTTCTTGTTGCGGGGTATTTCTATTATTCTCTCCTTTTCCAGCCGGTGTACGCCAAAAAAATCAACTTGCAGGAAAAGCTTCTGAAAACCCGGGAGCTCATTTCGAACAAGGAGCTGGTCATCAAGGAGATCCAGCGGAACAAAAAGGAAGTTGTGACGCTGCAGGAGAGCCTTCAGACGGCCCTTACCAAGCTGCCGGACCAGAAGGAAATCCCGGGAATGCTCACGGCCGTGACCGAAACGGGCCGCAGAAACAGTCTCGAATTCCTGCTTTTCGAGCCGGTTCCGCCGGTCCACAAGGAATTTTATGCTGAAATACCGGTCAAGATTTCGGTAAACGGCGTTTTTGCGGATGTCGTCCGTTTCTTTGAAGGGGTCGCCAGGCTGCCCCGCATCGTCAATATCTCGGATTTTCAGATCAGCAATGCTAAAGGCGGCAAGAGCGACGCGGCTGTTCTGACAGCCTCGTGCGTATTGAAGACATATATGTTCGTGGAAAAGGCGCCAGAAGGCAAGGATGAAAAGAAAAGAGATGAAAAGAAGAAATAGCATCCGGTTTCTTTTTTCCTGCCTGGTGATCCCGGCTGTTCTGTCCGGATACGGGTGGTGCGCCGAAGTCGCTCAGAAAGAAGACCCGTCCAGGACAGAGGTCTATAAATATGATCCCGCCGGAAAGCCGGATCCGTTCAGGCCTCTGGTTCGGGAAAGCACCGGCAGGAAGCCGGGCGAGGCGGGATTCATTTCCCCTCTGCAGCGCCAGGATATAGGGCAGTTCAAACTTATAGGAGTGGCAGGCTCGGGCAAGAAACGGATGGCCATGGTGGTGGACAAAAAGGGAAAGAGCTATATCCTCACTCCGGGGACGCCGATCGGCCTCAACCAGGGCCGCGTCGCCATGATCCTGGGCGATCAGCTGATAGTTGAAGAGAAAATAAAGGGAAGTTTCGGCAAAACAAAAACGAACCGACTCACGCTGAAACTGTACCGGTTTATGGATGAGGACGCGCCATGAAAAAGAGACCGATTGAAAAAATATTATTCCGGTTCCTCCTGATTTCAGCCTGCCTTGGTCCGGCAATACAGCCGGTGACCGCGGCGGAGGAGATGCAGCAGAACCCAATCCCGGAAAGCGTGTCGGATTCGGCCGCCAGACCCGCAGCCGAACCGGCGCCCGCGGCAGAATCGGAAAAAGATAAACCGGATGCACGCGATGCCAAAAAATATTTCGGACACCGGATCTCGCTGGATTTTCAGGACGCGGGAATACGAAACGTCTTCAGGCTTATCTCGGAAGTAAGCGGCGTCAATATAGTTGCGGGAGAGGATGTAAAGGGCTCGGTCTCCGTGCACATGCGAAACGTACCTTGGGATCAGGCGCTGGAGACCATTCTGGACACGAACGGACTTGGAATGAAAAGGTCCGGGACCGTTATCGCCATCTTCCCCCTGGAGAAAATCAAGAAGGCCGAGGAAGAAAGACTGAAGGAGGACATCGCCCAGGGCAGGAAGACTCAGATCTCCATAGAAGCTAAGATCGTGGAAGCGACATCCAACTATGCGCGGCGGCTGGGCGTCCAGTGGGGGGCCGGCATCAATTCCGCCTCGAATTTCTGGCTCCGGACTTCCGGCGGCATCATGCCCTCCAAGCTTACCCCCCTTCCGGGAGGAATAGGAGTCGTAAGAAACACTGTGGGCACGGATACATTCGGGACCAGTTATCTGGTGAACATCGCGAACAGCTATTCCGCTTCTCCGGGGATCGGCCTCCTGATCGGCGGGGCCGACAGAATGCTCGATGCGCAGATAACGGCGCTGGAAGGCACAGGAGATGTGAAAATTATCTCCTCGCCCAAGGTGACGACTCTCGACAACGTGAAGGCGCTGATAAAACAGGGGCAGGCCATACCGATCATTACTAGAGGCACGACGACAGAGCCGCCGAAAACGGAGTATAAAGACGCCGTCCTGCAGCTTACCGTGACGCCTACGGTTACACCGGACGGCCGCCTCTCTCTCAAGATCCTGGCGACCAACGATGCGGCGGATTACGCGACCCAGACTGCGCAGAGACTCGACAATCCCCCGATCAACAAGAGCGAGGTGGAATCGACCGTTCTCGTCCACGACGGGGAGACGGTGGTTGTGGGAGGTATCCGCAAGCAGACGGAGTCAAAGGGAGAAACGGGAGTGCCGTGGATCTCCCGGATTCCTGTCCTGGGCTGGCTTTTCAAATCGCAGGAAATAGAAAAAGACCAGCGTGAAATGCTGATCTTTATTACGCCCAAGATTATTCGCGATCATAAGGCAAAAACGGCGCTGAAAAGAAAATAATTCAGATCACTCCTTCCGGGGCCATTCCGCGCTGACAGTAGTATGGATGCCGCCACGGACGTTGAATTTCCCCACTACTTCCACCCTCCTCGGGCTGATGGCAGCCATGAAATCATCCAGAATCCGGTTGACCGCCTCCTCGTGGAAGATTCCTTTGTTCCGGAACGAGTTCAAATAAAATTTCAGGGATTTAAGCTCGACAATCAGGTTGTCGGGAATGTAGCGTATGGTGATTTCCGCAAAATCGGGCTGGGAAGTCATCGGGCAGAGACAGGTGAATTCCGGAAATCTTATCTGGACCTCATAATCCCGCGACCGGTACTTGTTTTCAATCCCTTTCATTTTTTCGTCCATATACTTTAAATATCCGATCAGCGCCGGCACTGTCAACGGCTTTCATTAATAAGGGCATCAGGCATAAGGAGATTCCCGCTTGACACGCTATTGGGTGTGTGTTAGTAGCTTTCGACTGTATCCCATGGATAACACGAAACCCTTTATAGACAAGCATTTAAGCCCTGCCGCGGCGGGAGAATCACGGTCTGTCGAGCTTGCAGAGCAGTACATGCAACGGGGCTCGTTTCAGGCTGCCGAGGAGATCGCAAGGGACAGACTGCACATTTTCCCCTGCGATACGGACGCAAAAATCATCCTCGGACGCGCGCTCCTCGGAATGGGAAAAAATGAGGAGGGTGCCGGAATACTCGAAGACGTCGCCGCTGATATCAGGAGATGGTCCCGAATTTTCAAGGTGCTCGCGGAAAGATATGCGGCGCAGGGTGCGCCGGAGAAGTCGGATCGAGCTTTAGAAATTTTCGCGGCTGTAAGCGGGACCGGAAAGGATCGGAATTCACCGCTCACCCCTGAAGAAGGCAAGGGCGCCGGCGGAGAAGCGGATCAAATTTCCGCCCCGGAAGAAGTAGGGGTTATATCTCCGGATTTTCGTACGGTGACTCTGGCGGAACTTTGCATCAGGCAAGGCCACCTGGAAGCCGCGAAAGCCATGCTCGTCGAGATACTCGCGAGAGATGAGGGGAACCTGAAGGCTGCAGAGAGGCTCAGGGAAGTGGATGCGATGCTGAAGAAAACTTCGGGGAAGAGTAAAGACGTTCTCCGCGATCTCCAGGGATGGCTCAAAAAAATCGAGAAAGCAAAAAATCATGGGTCAGATTCGTTCCCCCCATCCCGATAGGGTTTCCCGGATACGCTCACTGCTGTCCGATCAGGAGCTCGACGCAGTTCTGATTCAAAATCTTGCCAATATTTTTTACCTGGTCGGCTTTTCCGGGAGCGACGGCGCCCTGCTGATCAGCGGCGCGAAGACGGTTCTCCTCGTGGACGGCCGGTATATTACTCAGGCCGGCGCCGAGACGCCCTCCTCGGAAATAGTGGAATACCGGGACAAGACCAAGGGGATCACGAGATTCATTGCCGAGAACGGGTTCAGGAGGATAGGATTTGAATCGTCGGTGATGTCGTTTCAGCAACACCATGATCTGGCATCGCAAACGAGCGGCACTGATTGGATCCCCATCGCCAGGGGGATTGAAGAGCTGCGGAGCATAAAAGATGCAGAGGAGCTGTCCTGCATACGAAAGGCAATAGCGCTGTCTACCAGGGCTTTTCAGATAGTGATGGCTGAGGCCCGTCCGGGAATCTGCGAGCGGGAAATAGCAATCGAGCTGGACTACCGGATGAGGAGGGAGGGAGCGGAAAATGTATCTTTCTCCACGATTGTCGCCTCAGGGGAGAACTCAGCCCTTCCCCACGCCAAACCAGGCAGCCGGCGGTTGGCCCCCGGCGACCTTGTCGTGATCGATTTCGGGTCAGTTTATAGAGGCTACTGTTCCGACGAGACGTGCACGGTCGCCGTCGGTCCTTTATCCCCGGTAAACAAGGAGATTTACCGGATAGTCAAGAATGCTCACGACATTGCGCTGGAAGCCATCAAAGACGGCGCTTTCTGCCGCGATATAGACAAACTGGTGCGGGATTTTATTGATAACAAGGGATACGGTCCCTATTTCAGCCATGCCACGGGACACGGAGTCGGCCTGGAGGTTCATGAATTTCCGCGACTGAACCGCCTGTCCGAGGCGGTCCTGAAATCCGGAATGGTAATTACGGTCGAACCGGGCATTTATATACCCGGCCAAGGCGGCGTCAGGATCGAAGACATGGTTCTGGTCAGGGAACACGGTTGCGAGAAATTGACTGAACTGCCAAAGGAGCTTAAGTTCATATGACAACAGCTTCGGATTTTTAAAAAGGAGATTTTTATGATTGTTTTTCCGGACGATCTTATGTACAGCCGGGAACATACTTGGGCGAGAGTAGACGGAAATCTGGTTACGATCGGCGTTACCGACTTTGCCCAGGAAAAGCTGGGAGAAATCCTGCATGTGGAACTGCCTCAGATCGACTTGTATATGGAGCAGGATGAGCCGTTCGGAACTATAGAATCATCAAAAACGGTTACGGAACTGATTTCTCCTGTCAGCGGCGATATTGTCCGGGTAAACGAGGACCTCCTCGATGACATGGGTGTCATAAACAGCGATCCATACGATACGGGTTGGATGATAGTAGTCGAATTGAGGGATCTAAACGAACTGGATAATCTGCTGAATGCCGCGGAATATCGCGATTATGTGGAGGGCGAAGAAGGACTGGATTAAGCCGCCGTGCAATCCTGGAGAATCATTCCGTACCGGAAGTCCGACGCCTTCGAAAACATGGCGATTGATGAGGCCGTGTTTCTGGTAAACCAGAATACCGGATCTCGGCCGACTCTCCGCTTCTACGGCTGGGATCCTCCCGCGGTCTCGCTCGGTTTTTTTCAGGATTACAACGAAGGCGCAAACGAGGAATTCTGCAGGGAGAGCAGGATAGATATAGTCCGGAGACTGACCGGGGGGAAAGCCGTCCTCCATGAAAATGAAATCACATACTCTCTTGTCGCGGGCCTGGATAACCCTCTGTTTCCAAACGGCATACTTGGCACGTATATGGTCATCAGCCGCTGTCTTATAGCGGCCTTGTCCGAAATAGGCGTCAGGGCGGAAATGGAGACGAGCCGTCCTCAGGCAGCCGTCGGAGGTTTGAAATCTTTTTGTTTCTCCATGCCGTCCCAATACGAACTCCTTGTCGGGGGACGTAAGATATGCGGCAGCGCGCAAGTGCGGTCATCCGGCTCATTCCTCCAGCACGGTTCGCTGCTTCTCGAATACGATCCCGTCCGCACCTGTAAAGCAATCTCCAATTCAGGAAAGACCGATCATCTGCTCCACATGACCGAATCGGTTACCTCCATAGGCGAGCATGTTCCAACCCGTCTCGAACCCGGCGAATTCTGTTCCGTTTTAAAGTCGGCGTTTGAAAGATGCCTGGGCGTAAAAATTGAGGAAGACAGCCTTGCTCCGGAAGAGGAAGATCTCAAGAGGAAATTAGTTGAGGAGAAATACAGCAGGGATTCATGGAATAGAATGCCTGCCGGCAGGTTTCGCTGATAATTCGGAACGGAAAAGAAGCGTTTAATTAGGTTGACAATCCTGGAATTTTATTATAGTATATCACCTCTCATCGTACCCGCTCAGTTTTGCGCGGCACCTTAAAAGATTGGGGGGATTGATACATCTGAGACCAGGCAGGCCCGTTTGTGATTGGATTACGCTCCAATCAAGAGGACGGCTTTGGTCGAGGAACCCCTGATTGAGTCCTGTCCCAAAGAATCTTCGATCCGTCATCATCGGGAACCGGTCCAATCAAACATCATCATATCAAACGATTATATCCTTTGATATGTGCTGTATAAATCCATCAGAAAGGACGAGATTTTGGAAGTCAAAGTTATTGATAACGATATTGATAAGGCTCTGAAGGTATTGAAAAATAAGCTCTCGAAGAGCGGTCTTTTCAAGGAGTTGAAGCTTCGCAGGGCTTACGAAAAACCTTCCGTCAAAAGGAAACGGAAAGCCATCGAGGCGAGGCGCCGTCTTGCAAAGGCTCAGCGAAGAAGACATTCGTAACAGGCATAAGGCATAATGCATCAGGCAAAAGGCCAAAGGTTAAAACCCGGATTTTTCCTGCTCTGTAATGGCCCCCTGATGCACGTTCTGAGTTTTTATTTTCTTACGGTATTACAGATAGCGAAGCCGTTGCGATGAACGAAAAGCAGTACCTGGTTGACGCCCTTTCGATTGACGAATCCTGGCGCATGTTTCGGATAATGGCGGAGTTTGTCGACGCCATTGAAGAGCTTTCCAGTATCCGGAACGCCGTGAGCATCTTCGGATCGGCCCGGGTGTCTCCGGAAGACGAATATTACGGGAAAACGGTCTACCTGGCCAGACTCCTTGCCCGGAAGGGATTCAGTGTGATCACCGGGGGAGGCCCCGGCATTATGGAAGCCGCCAACAAAGGGGCGTCTGAGGGGGGGGGCAGGTCCGTGGGAATGAACATCCGGCTGCCTTTTGAACAAAAACCCAATCCTTATTCCAATCTCAGCATCGATTATAAATACTTCTTCATTCGCAAGGTGATGTTCGTAAAATATGCCATGGCATACATCGTCCTGCCGGGCGGTCTGGGCACCATGGACGAGCTTTTTGAGGCGTTAACCCTCATTCAAACAAGGCGGATCAAAAGTTTCCCGGTTATCCTGATGGGAAGCGAATACTGGAAAGGGCTCCTCGACTGGATCAGGGAAACCGTGATCCGCGAGGGGAAAATGCTTCCTGAGGATCTCCGCCTCCTCGAAATAATAGATGACCCCGATGAGGCAGTGAATTATATCCAGAAGTTCGTAATCGTCTGAGTGAACCCGGAAAATAAATTGCTGAAGGATATATTACAGGAGATTCGCCGGGGGAAGGTTTCCCCGTGCTACCTTCTGTGGGGCGAGGACGACTATTCCACCCGGAAGGCGCTCGACTCTCTTATTGAGGAAATACTTCCGCCGGGAGACAGAACCCTTTCCCTGTTTTATATCGAAGGAGAGCAGGAGGACCCCGACCTGGTGGTCGAAGCAGTCAGGACCCCGGCGCTCCTGTCCGGCCGAAAAGTCGTCGTGATCAGGGATACAAATCTGTTCCGGTCGAAATCCGATGCGCCTTCGCTGCTCGCAAGGTCGATCGAGTCGCTTGAACGGGACCCGCGGAAGGCCGCCGGGTTGTTTATGCAGTTCCTGGGCATTACGGGCTGGTCATGGGACGACCTTCGCGATGAGGCAGGGAACGGGATACCGGACGCGGAATGGAAGAGGATGGCAGGTGATGCCGCCGACCGGAGGCGGACCTGGCTTCCGCGTCTTCTGGCTCTCTGCGAAGATTCGGAAAAGAAGGGGAGCCGCAAAATCCCTGGGGGTGACGGCGGCCTGGAAACTGCTTTGAAACAGGGGCTTCCCGAAGGGAATTGCGTAATCTTTACCGCGTCTGGAATTGACCAGAGAAAGGCTCTCTTCAAAACGGTCGCCGCTTTGGGGGTCGTCGTCAACTTTGCGGCTGTTAAGGGCGAATCGAAGCAGAAAGAGCTCGCCCGGGGGATTCTGCGCGAGGAGGTTGAAAAGGAAGGCAAAATCCTGACGCCGGAAGCCCTGGAGACCCTGGGCAAACAAATGGGCTATGATCCCCGGAGGATGGTCAGCGAAATAGGAAAGCTTGCATCCTTACTGGGGGACAAGAAGGTTATTGACAGGAGCGATGTCGAATCAGCCGTCGATCCTTTGCGGGAGGAATCGGTTTTTTCTTTAACGGAAGCCGCCGCGCGCAGGGATGCCGCGGATGCTTTACGGCTTTTCAACGTTCTAACCAGCCAGGGCGTGCATTATCTGGCTGTACTGTCTCTTCTGATCCGGGAATTAAGGCTTTTGCTGCAGGCAAAACTCTTTCTTCGCACGATGCAGCGGCCGCCGGGACAGGGGATGGAATTCGGGCATTTTCAGGCGTCTGTTTATCCTCAGGTGAAAAAATGGGCTGAAGGAGGCGATCTTGCCTCCATCCACCCGTTTGTCGTTTTCAATCTCCTGAAAGCCAGCCGGAATTTTGAATTTTCGGAGCTGTTCCAACTCCTTGATTATTCCCTTGAAACTGACCGGTTGCTCAAGACCACCGGCACGGATCCACTGGTTCTTCTCGAATCGTTTATAACTAAATTTGCAGAATGAGGTTATGGGTCATAGGTAATGGGGCAGACTGCTTTCCCGCCCAATGCCCAACGCCTGACGTCCATGACCTATCACCTGTGACCCATAAACCCGAAGTTTCACAACTTCTTTATCCCCGACCTATAGGCCTTTTCCTTCTTGGAAAGTCTGCGGGAAGGACCCTTCTTTTTGGTCCCGTCCCTGGAGTAAATTTTGCTATCCGGTTCATCATTTCTTTCCGGGGAAATCCATGAAGCCCTGGCAAGTATATTTTCAAATTCATCCGAACTGACGGCGGTGGAACCGGCCCGGATGACCGCGTCTGCGAGACCCCGATCGGAAGTAATGATTATTGCGTCTTTTTTCTCCTTTGCGGCCAGTCTTTTGATCACCTCGTCAGCCTTTTCCCCTCTTCTGGAATAGATAACGGCCACCCCGCCTTCCCTGTCCCGTTCCTCCAGGAACTGTCCCCCTTCCCAGCCGTCGAAGACGACTGTTATCCTGTTGTGTTTCATTTTTTTATAAAGCGAAAGCCTCCTGACCAGCTCCTTCCTGCCGGCTTCCAGGCTTTGCCTTTCCGCCCGCCGGAGGCCTTCGGAGCGGCGAATCAGGTTATAACCGTCCACAATGATATGCATGTCCGCCTCCGAATTCCGGAAATCGCTTCTCTTTACAGGTGTTTTATGATAACAAAACCATTCTTAAATCATGGACATCGCGATTACAATTTATTTCTCACCCGGCTTCTGATTCTTCTCTCTCCTGAATCAAAGGATTAGAATTTTGATTTTTTTTCATCAAATCCAAAAAGACAAAATAATAATTTTGCTCATAGTCCCGCTGATCCTGTTTGCCGGTCTCCTTCCCTTCATGCCGCTCATGGAGCCGGACGAATCCCGGTACAGCGACATTCCCGCCATGATGAACCGGACGGGAGATTATGTGACCCCGAAGCTCCACCATGCAGTTTACCTGGAAAAACCTCCACTTGCATACTGGGCGACAGCTTTCTTTTTCAAGCTGTTCGGAGAGAATGAGTTCTCGTCCAGGCTTTTTGGAGGATTGAGCGCCTGGGGATGCGTAATTCTCGCCTTCTTCATGGGGAGACGGCTGCGGGATGAAAAGACGGGTCTTTATGCCGCCGCCATCCTCAGCACTTTTCTTTTCCACTTCGTTCTGGCCAGGATCAATATCCTCGATATGCCCCTTACCTTGTTTGTCTCCCTGGCGATATGGGCGTGTTATCTGTTTCTGGAAAGCGGGGCCCGAAAATGGCTTTATCTCGCCTATTTTGCGTGTGCGCTCGCCTTCCTTACCAAAGGCCTGATCGGGCTGGTTTTTCCGTTTGCCATCAGCGGTCTGCTGCTCGCGTGGCAGAGGCGGTGGCGGGATATTCCCCGGCTGCTGTCGCCGGTGGGGCTCATCATTTTTTTCGCCGTAAGCCTTCCCTGGTTGATCATGGTGCAAAAGGCCAACCCGGATTTTTTCAGGTTTTTTTTCATCCAGGAGCATTTCCTGCGTTATACGACCAAGATGCACGGCCGGGACAACACGGTATTTTACTTCCTGCCGGTCGTGATTTTCGGCACTCTCCCCTGGAGCGCATTTCTCTGGAGGGCAAAAGAAAAAGCAGATGTGCGCTGGAGGGATCTTTACAGCAGGTCCGGAATGGGCATTCTTCTTATCTGGATCCTGTTCGTATTCCTCTTCTATTCCGTTTCGTCATCCAAACTTGTTCCGTATGCCGGTCCCATATTCATTCCCGCGGCGGTCCTTTTTGCCCGTGTTTTTTGTGAAGCCGGAGAGGAGAAAACGGCCGTCCCCGGCGCGCAAGCCTCCCGGCTGAGCCGGATTCCGATCATTGCCCAGGCCGTTCTTTTCATTGCAGTCCTCCTCGCCCCCCTTGTGCTGAGAAACGTGGAATTCGGCCGGGACCTCGTCATCATGCAATCGGATTACTGGCCGGTTCTGATAGCGGCGCCGGTGCTGTTTCAGATTATGCTGGTCTTTGTGCCCGATCGGGCGGCGAAGAGATGGAAGAGGGGGTGGTTTGCCGCAATATACAGCATCTCCGTTCTTTTTATGGGCTCGCTGGTATTTCCAATATCCGATTTTTTGACACCTTATAAATCGGCCAAACCGCTCGCGCAGGCGATTCAGCAGTTCGTGCCGGCGGATCAGATGGTTTATCAATACAAAATCGCTCTATATGGAGTTGATTTCTACAACGGGATCAGGACGCCGATCGTGGAGGATTTCGGA